>Ga0302292_1000537_pt1 | contig 26613 bp, 15 predicted proteins | sample III_Fen_N2_1_FD_194553 | JGI IMG/M metagenome (GOLD analysis project Ga0302292, IMG submission 194553) | Peat permafrost microbial communities from Stordalen Mire near Abisko, Sweden - III_Fen_N2_1 | ecosystem: Environmental > Terrestrial > Soil > Wetlands > Permafrost | place: Sweden: Abisko...
CAGTTCATTGATATGTGCAAATTAACAAAAAAACAACCCGCTTCTTTAATAGGCGGGTTAAAAAAATATTTATGCTCATATGTAATTATTTATGAGTTAATTACATATGTTAGCTTGACGGCTATGGGCTAATGCCTCCAAAATTTAATCTACTTAATGGCACATTGTTTTTTCCTCCCATTAAGAAATTAAAGAAACGAGCAAAAAATCCTTGACCAACGAAGCTTCTTCCTTGCTTTTTTTTCAAGATATTCAATCCCCAAAAAGTAAAGAAAACATTTACTTCATACCCAACAGCAGCCGAACCACTAGCAAGGGTAAATGCAGCTACCAATTTATCGAAATCACCACTAAAACTGATAATAGCCATTTTTTTCTGTTTAGTACCACTTTCAATTATCTTTTGAATATTGGTTTCATAGTGAGTGCTCATAGTATTTAATTATCTATTTTGATTCTACAAAGTTGCATTCAAAACGACAACGTTGAAATACCCTGAATTGGGTAGATTGCTTTTAACAAATAGGTAGATTGAGCCTAATTGCAAAAAAGCAATTATTTTACAATTGTTGATAAATTTTTAAATCCCTATTGCTTAAGGTATGCGACTAATATAATATGATAAATAGTTTGAAAAAAAACCATAGTATTATGGAATTTAAATGAATTACTGTATCTTAGCGAACATTTTTTGGATGACCTCCAAAGAATAAAATTTAGTGTCAATCTATTTATAAACAGTAATTTAACTATGGCTGATAAAAGAAAATTTTTGACCTGTGAAGGCAATTACGCGGCGGCTCACGTATCGTATGCATTTACCGAAGCATCGGGAATCTACCCAATTACACCATCTTCGGATATGGCAGAGTTTACAGATGCATGGTCTGCAGCAGGCAAAAAGAATATTTTCGAAGAAACCGTTCGAGTTGTTGAAATGCAAAGTGAAGCAGGTGCTGCAGGTGTTGTTCACGGTTCGTTACAAGCTGGTGCTTTAACAACAACTTACACCGCATCTCAAGGTTTACTCCTTATGATTCCAAACATGTATAAAATCGCTGGTGAGCAATTACCATGTGTATTCCATGTAAGTGCACGTTGTATCGCAACACATGCTCTTTCTATCTTTGGCGACCATTCAGACATTAACGCTACAAGAATGACAGGTTTTGCCTTGTTGTCTTCAGCAAGTGTTCAAGAAGTAATGGACTTAGGAGCGGTAGCTCACTTAGCTTCAATAAAAGCAAGTATGCCTTTCCTACATTTCTTCGATGGTTTCCGTACTTCACACGAAGTTCAAAAAATCCAATCTTGGGATTATGCTGATTTAGCTAAAATGGTTGATCAAGATGCATTAAAACGTTTCCGTGATCGTGCATTAAGTCCAGAAAATCCAAGTGTAAAAGGAACCGCACAAAATCCAGATGTATTCTTCCAAGCTCGCGAAGCTTGTAACAAAGCTTACGATGCAATTCCAGGAGCTGTAGAATACTATATGAATGAAGTTAACAAACTAATTGGTACCGAATATAAACTCTTCAACTATTATGGTGCTGCTGACGCAGAACACATAATCATTGCAATGGGTTCAGTTTGTGAAACGATTAAAGAAACAGTTGACTATTTAATGAAAAAAGGCGAAAAAGTTGGTGTTATCAACGTTCACCTTTATCGTCCATTCTCTGCGAAACATTTCTTATCAGTTCTTCCAAAAACAACTAAGAAAATTTCAGTTCTTGACCGTACAAAAGAACCAGGTGCAGTTGGCGAACCATTATATATGGATGTACAAAGCGTACTTACCGGTTCTACTATCGAAGTTGTTGGTGGTCGTTATGGTTTAGCATCGAAAGATACTTCTCCAAAATCGATCATCGCAGTTTACGATAACCTTAAATTAAAAGAATCGAAAAACGGATTCACCGTTGGTATTATCGATGATGTTACGTTCCTTTCTTTACCAGAAGGTCCAGCTGTAAACACAGTTCCAGATGGTACTGTTGAATGTAAATTCTATGGATTAGGTTCTGATGGTACTGTTGGTGCTAACAAAAACTCAATCAAAATCATTGGTGACCATACAAGTGGATATGCTCAAGGATACTTTAATTACGATTCAAAAAAATCGGGTGGTATCACAACATCTCACCTACGTTTTGGAAAACAACCAATTACTTCAACATATCTTGTAACAAGTCCAGACTTTGTATCTTGTAGCGAGCCTTCGTATTTAACAAAATACGATATGTTAAAAGGTATTAAAAAAGGTGGTAAATTCTTATTAAACAGCTATTGGACAAAAGAAGAAGTGGTAAATCATTTACCAGACTTCATGAAACGTCAATTAGCAAAACAAGAAATAAAATTCTATATCATCGATGCTACGAAAGTTGCGAATGAAATAGGTTTAGGAAACCGTACAAACACTATCATGCAAGCTGCATTCTTCAAAATAGCAGATATTATTGCTTACGAAGATGCTGTAAAATACATGAAAGATGCTGTTCTAAAATCGTACAGCAAAAAAGGTGAGGAAATCATCAAAATGAACACTGCTGCTATCGATCGTGGTGCTAGCGATTTGATTCAAGTTGACGTTCCTGCATCTTGGGCTTCATTAACTGGTAACCTTCAACCAACAAATTACAAAGGAATAACTAGAAATGTATCAGTTGATTTACAAAGTTTCGTTGATAAAATTGCTACACCTATTAATCAATTAGAAGGCGATTCACTTCCTGTAAGTGCTTTCCTTGATTGGGTTGATGGTGGAATGCCAAGTGGTACATCGCAATTCGAAAAACGTGGTGTCGCAGTTCAGGTTCCTGAATGGCAACCAGATCTATGTATTCAATGTAATCAATGTGCTTATGTTTGTCCTCACGCAGTAATTCGTCCATTCTTAATCGATGAGAAAGAAATGTCTGGAGCGCCAGAAGGAATGACAACATTAAAACCACTTGGTGCTGGATTCGATGGCTTAAAATATCGTATTCAAGTTGATATGCTTGATTGTACAGGTTGCGGAAGTTGTGCTAATGTTTGTCCTGCAAACAAAGGTAAAGCTCTTGTAATGAAAGACATCAACACACAACGTGGAAATCAAGAAAACTGGGATTACCTTTCACAAAAAGTTACTTACAAAGATCATCTTGTTAAGAAAAACAGTGTAAAAAACACACAATTCGCAAAACCATACTTCGAATTCTCTGGAGCATGTGCTGGTTGTGGCGAAACTCCATATTTGAAACTTATCACTCAATTGTATGGCGAGCGTTTAGCTATTGCAAATGCAACAGGTTGTTCGTCAATCTATGGTGGTTCGTATCCTTCATCACCTTATACAAAAGGCGATAACGGTAAAGGGCCAGCTTGGGGTAACTCATTATTTGAAGACAATGCTGAGTTTGGTTTAGGTATGCATATAGCTATGCTTAAATTACGCGAACGTGTTCAATTACGATTAACAGCTGGTATCGAAAGCCTTTCTGCTGACTCAAAAGCGGCAGGACAAGCTTGGTTAGAGAATTTTGAAAATTCAGAAACAACACTTTCTGTTTCGGCAGGATTAGAAACTGCTCTTGCGAAAGATGGTAGTGCACTTGCAAAAGAATTATTAGAAATGAAAAACCACTTCTCAAAAAAATCTACTTGGATTTTTGGAGGTGATGGATGGGCTTATGATATAGGATTCGGTGGATTAGACCATGTTTTAGCTTCGGGCGAAAACGTTAATATTATGGTTCTTGACACAGAAGTTTATTCAAATACTGGCGGTCAAGCTTCGAAATCGTCGACTACTGCTGCAATTGCAAAATTTGCTGCTGCTGGAAAACAAATTCGTAAAAAAGACCTTGGACGTATGGCAATGACTTATGGTTATGTATATGTTGCACAAGTTGCAATGGGCGCAAACCAAGCTCAATACCTTAAAGTAATTCAAGAAGCTGAAGCTTTCCCTGGACCTTCTTTAATCATTGCTTATTCTCCATGTATTGCTCACGGAATCAAAGGAAAAGGATTAACAATATCTCAATCTGAAGAAAAACGTGCAGTTGAATCAGGTTACTGGCATTTATTCCGTTACAATCCTTTAATGGAGGCAGAAGGAAAAAATCCATTCCAATTAGATTCAAAAGAACCTAATTACGATTTATTCCTTGACTATCTAAAGGGTGAGGTTCGTTTCGCATCGCTTGAGCAACAAAATCCTGAACGTGCAAAAACATTATTTGCATTAGCAGTTCAAGATGCTAAATGGCGTTACAAACAATACAGACTTTTAGCTGAAATGAATTACACTGCATAGTATTTTCATAAAGTAAAATTTTAACATAGCCCCGATGGACATTCCATCGGGGCTTTTTGTTTGTATTCAAACTGGATAAATTGTTATATTTACCAATAAATAGAACTATAAATGCTTGAATTATCTTGGTTAAAAAGACTTATTTTTTGCACTATAATTATCGTAATTGTATTGCAGTCTCAGGCACAGCAAAGAGCTACTTATTGGGTTGAATTTAAAGATAAAACGAATTCTCCATATAAGATTTCAGATCCATCAAAATATCTTTCATTACGAGCTATAAACAGGAGGAAGAAAAATAAAGTCGAAATATCCGAAAACGATTTGCCTATTTCAAAACAATATGTTGATAGTTTAAGCAACACAGGTGTTCGCATTTTATATACATCGAAATGGTTTAATGCTGCCACAATAGAGGTTGATGATGAAACGAAAATTGCTACTATTCAAAAAATAGGCTTCATAACTTTAATTCAAAAAACACGAAATGCATCAATCTCGAAAACGTATAAGGAATATTTGAAAAATGAAATTACAATTTCAAAGGATGCTATAGAAGTTATTCCAAATGATTATGGGAAAGGATTAACACAGATCGATCAATTACATGGATTATTCCTTCATAATAAAGGCTTTAAAGGCTCATCAATTACAATAGCATTAATTGATGCCGGATTTCTTAATGCCAACAACTATTTAGGACTTTCTCAAACAATTAAAGAAAGCCGAATTCTTGCAACTCATGATTTTGTAAATAGTAGTAGTGATATTTATAGTGAGCACCCACATGGAGCAATCGTTCTTTCATCAATAGCTTCTAATTTGAAAGATTCTTTAATTGGAACAGCACCCGAAGCTTCATTTATTCTTCTTCGAGGAGAGGATAGTAATAGCGAATTCCCTATTGAATGTGATAACTGGATTGCCGCAGCAGAATTTGCCGATAGTTGTGGTGCCGATATAATTAGCTCATCACTGGGCTATAAAACCTTTGATGATTCGACGATGAACTTCATCTACAACGACATGAACGGCAAAACAGTAAGAAGTTCTACTGCAGCCGAAATTGCCAGTTCTAAAGGTATGATTGTTCTTGTGAGTGCAGGAAACGATGGCGATAATCCTTGGCATTACATTGATTCACCGGCCGATGCAAAGAATATTCTAACTATCGGTGCAATAAATCCAACAGAAATTAAGGCTTCATTCTCTTCTTTTGGACCAACTGCCGATGGACGAATCAAACCAGACATTATGGCTATGGGCGAATCGGTAATTGCAGAACTAGATCCAGGTAATTTTTCAACAATTTCTGGAACGTCACTCTCATGTCCCATAGCAGCAGGATTGGTGGCATGTTTAATGCAAGCATTTCCGAATGCAACAGCAAATGCGATAAAACAAGCTATTTTAGAATCAGCAAATCAATACATAAAACCAGATAATGAAATGGGTTACGGAATACCCGATTTTGAAAAGGCTTATGAATTCCTACAAGATTCATCAACTATCTTTTCGTCGAAAGCTTATGCTTTTCCAAATCCTTTTAACTCTGAATTAACTATTGTCAATCAATTTGTTGATCAAGAAAAAATTACAATTGAATGCTTTGCGGTAACTGGAGATAAACTTTTTTCAGTTAATAAAAAAGGCGGTTATTCTAATTTAAATGAAATGGCAAAATATCTAAGTAAAGGATCTTATATTTTCAGATGTATCGGTAAAAACGAAACTATTTCTATTAAAGCGATTAAACTGTAACTAAATTTTAGTAATTTCTGAAATAGTTATAACACTTCCTATTGACGTGAAAATGTCCTTATCACTAAATTGTTCAATCGTTAAAACATGCTTATTTGATTTATCAATATATTCCCAAACGGTTATATCGGTCCAATCAGAAGTATTTTCAAGTCGACTCATACCAACACTTTCTCGATCGAATAAAAATTGAATACCCTCATAATGCAAAATTCGTGATGGAACTTCATTTTTTATTATTTCAGCTTTCAAATTAGAATCAATTTTACCGACAGAAATATCTTTTCGAATTGAGAGCAACAACTTATTGTCATTTTTTTCAACACCTAAATAGATTATTTCTTTCCCATTATCTAAAATATAATCGTACGATACCAGCAATTCGCCCCAATTATATTCAATTATTTTCTTAATAATCCATTGTTGACCGTCAAACAGAAGACCTTCACCAGCTTCGAAAGCAAGTAAATTCTTTTCTTCAACACTTAAAGTATCGTGTGTTTTTTTTCGAAATAGATTCGTAATTCTCATGAATAATCTTTGTAAAATAAATCTAATAGTACCCGAAAGCTTTCTTCTTTTCACTAAATTTGGCATAAATATACAAAAAAATGTTAGCAGTCGGAATTCTCATTTCTATTATTCTACAATTTAGTGCCGCGATAATGGCAATTAGTTTAATTCGTCAAACTAAATTTAATATCTCGTGGATCCTTATTTCCAGCGCATTTTTATTACTTTCGATAAGTTTAGGTTTTGAGCTTTTCAAAATGTTTTACAAACATTTGAGCGATACAATTCTGATCCTTAACAACATAATGAGTATTACAATTTCGTTACTCTTTTTTGTTGGCGTTATTTTTATCAAAAAAATATTTAATCTCCAAAAACGGATAGATGAACTACGGAAACAATCAGAAAATAGAGTACTTAATGCAATTATTGTAACAGAAGAACGCGAACGTCAACGATTTGCTAAAGATCTTCACGATGGTCTTGGTCCACTTTTATCTATGATGAAAATGAGTGTTTCGGCATTATTAAAAGCAGATTTAAAGCAATCTGACAAAGAAATTATTTCGAATGTCGATAATCTCATAACGGAATCGATAACAGCTATTCGCGAAGTTTCAAATAATTTAAGTCCACATATTCTCGACAATTTTGGACTTATAAGTGCAATAAATTCGTTTGTAGCTAAAGTGACGAAAAATAATTCGGTACAAATAAACGTTTTTTCCAACAAAACAGATATTCGATTTGATTATAATAAAGAGGTTGTACTTTATCGGGTAATCTTAGAATTAATTGCAAATACGTTAAAACATGCATCCGCACAAAATATTGGTATTACCATATTGTTTAATGATAAAAGTATTTTAGTTGAATATAAAGATGATGGCAAGGGTTTTAACATCGAAGAAGTTTCGCAAACTCATACTGGAATGGGATTATCAAACATTACTTCAAGGATTAAATCAATACATGGCGAGCTCGAAATTCAAAGTAAACCCAACGATGGTGTTGTGTTTTTTATAAAAGTAAATATATAGAAATGGAATCTTTACATATAATGATTGTTGACGATCATAAATTGTTTCGTGACGGATTAAAATTATTACTAAAATCACATCCATTTATTTGTGAAATTTCAGAAGCATCAAATGGATTAGACTTTTTAGAAATGCTCCCAAATATAAAACCCGATGTTGTCATAATGGACATTTCGATGCCGGGAATGAGTGGCATTGATGCAACAAAAAAGGCGATTGAAATGCTCCCCGATTTAAAAATTATCGCTCTTTCAATGTATGCCGATGAAGAATATTACAGTAATATGATTTCGGCTGGAGCAAAAGCTTTTTTACTTAAAAACGCTGATATTGAAGAAGTTCAAAATGCTATCTTGTCCGTTTGTGAAGGTAAAAATTATTTTTCACAAGAAATAATGTACAATTTGGTTAAGAATATTAATCAAGTAAAAAAAGCAGTAAATACACCCGATTTAACCGAACGAGAAATAGAAATCCTATTCTTTATTTGTAAAGGCCTATCGAACCAAGAAATTGGCGATACATTATTTATAAGTAAACGCACGGTCGATAAACACCGAGCTAATATTTTAGAAAAGACTGCAAATAATAATACAGCAAGCCTAGTAATGTGGGCAATTAAAAGTGGAATTGTAAAATTATAAATCGACATAAAAAGAAATAACTTTACATACTTTTTTCACTTAATTGGATTGGTGTAAAGTAAATATTCTTAGATTTGTGTAAATATTAAAAATCAAACATTTGCAAAAGCGCAAACGATGAAGAGAATTATAACAATAGTATTTATTATTAACCTTGGATTAAAGGTTTTTGCACAACCAGTTTTAGCAGACTTTTCTATTTTAAGTTTAAATAAATTAGCCTGTAATTCAACAACAATTGAGTTTTATAACACTTCTGACTCCTCAAGCAAATATAAATATGTATGGGATTTTGGCGACAATTCGATTAAAGACACAACAATATTTAAGGCTCCCAATACGATAAAGCATTCATACAATAATGATGGCAAATTCACCATAACATTAACAATTGTTGATTTCAAAAAAACAGATTCGATTTTAGCAGTATCAAAACCTAAAAGAGATGCTATTAAAGTTTATAGTCCCAAAATTGGAGAATTTACTTTAAAACCTGATGATTTTGAAACATACAATTTAACCTTTACAAATCCAACAAGCTTTAAACCTTTTAATCCTCAAGCCTGGACTTACATATGGGATTTTGGAGATAATACTCCGTATGAATCAACTGATTCAAACGCAATATTTCATCACTTCAAAGAAGAAAATTTTAATCCTGGATATAAAGTTAAGTTAACGGTACAATTGAAAGATGAAATAAAACTCAACGATATAAAACCAGCAGAATGTTTCGATTCGGTTTCGGTCGTTGTAGCAGTAAAAGATGGCTTTTTCAAAGTTGATTCAAATAATAAGAAGAAACCACTAATTCCAAATATCTTTACACCAAATGGTGATGGTATAAATGAAGAAATTGTTTTATCTCAAACAGATACCAGTGCCACGGTATTAAATGCTCTTAAAGGAAATGACGTCTTTATATTTAAAGCAAACGGCGAACAGCTATTCAGCTTTTGGGTTTACAACCGATGGGGACAATTAGTATATAAAACAGAGAATAAAATCATTACTTGGAATGGTAAGTCAAGTTCTGGAGATGACCTCAACTCTGGCGTTTATTACTATGTAATTCAATCGAATGCATCAGACAAACGCCACAATACAGCTGGAGTAATTCATTTATTTAGAGAATAATAGTCTTTTATTTGAATGAAAGCTATTTCATCAAAACTTCATTTCACTCTCTATTTTTGGAGTCTTGTTATTTTTGTGGTTTCAATGCATTGGCATCATTCAATGACTGTAATCATGACGGTTATTTTGGGCGTACTGTGGCTTTTCCAACCACATTTTAAGACAAACATCAAACAATTTTTCACAAAGCCATCCATTATTTTATATTCAATAATCTTTGTTTTTTCAATTATATCACTGCCATTTTCAAAAGACATTGCCGAGTCTCTAAAATATGTAAAATTAGTTTTACCGATCCTCGTACTACCTTTATTTATAGGAACTTCAGAGAAACTTCCAAAAGAGAAATTCGCGCTACTCATGTATTTTTACATCTTTTCTACAGTAGTTTCTTCAATTTTCAATCTCATTTATTTCTCTGTCAACTATTCCACAATTGCTGATATTCGTTTGATTTCATTTTTCATGTCGCATATTAGATATTCGTTGTTTATTAATATCGCAATTTTTGCCTGTTTCTATTTTTTATTTATAGTAAAAATTCGACATCGTTACCTTACTCCTTTCTTGGGAATATCACTTTTATGGTTGATCATTTTCATTTTCATTTTGCAATCGGTAACTGGTGTTGTCATTCTATTTACCCTTGCATTTATTATTACCTGTATCAAAATATTTAGAAGTAAACTTTTACATATTCGAATAGCCTTAGTAGCATGTTTATTGTTTGTTTTAAGTTCTATAACCTGGGATTTATTACATATTATTCATGAATTTACCCATGTAAGAAAAATCGATATAACAACATTAGATAAAGTAACTCCTTATGGAAATCCATATACCTACAATGATGGACTAAAAATTATCGAAAATGGCAACTATGTTTTCTATTATATCTGTGAACCTGAATTACGAGAAACGTGGAATTCAATAAGTAAAAAGCAATATGATGGACTTGATAATAAAAAAGAAGCTTTAAGTCAAACACTAATTCGTTATTTGACATCCAAAAATCTTCGAAAAGACAAAAATGGTATCTTAGCTTTATCAAAAAACGACATTACGAATATTGAAAATGGTATTCCAAACTATAAGCTCGAAAATAAATTTTCAATAAATACTCGTTTATATCAAATAGCCTGGGAAATTGATACCTACATGCAAGGATTTAACCCGAGTGGACAATCAATCTCGCAACGTTTTGAATTTTGGAGATGCGCTGTTGAATTAATTTCTGACAATTTCTTTTTTGGAATAGGAACTGGAAATGTAAAACAAACATTAAACGAATATTATAAAAAAGTAGATACTAGGCTCTCGCCCGATAAATGGTATTTTCCCCACAATCAATACCTTACAATTATGGTTCGTTTTGGATTTGTAGGACTGCTAATCTTCTTAGTTAGTATTTTTGCTGTTGTTCTTTACGAGAAAAAACAACGCGACTTTTTTGTGTTTATCTTTCTTGCCATTATTTTCATGTCAATGATAAACGAAGATACATTGGAAACACAATATGGTGTAATTCTGTTTGCGTTTTGGGGTGCCTTATTTATATTTGGACGAAATGTATCGATCCAAGAAAATTGACATTATCTGAATAACGTTGATAAAAGGGGAATAACCTATTTATCAATCACAATTTTCTTTTCCACATTCCCAAAAACCACAATATATATTCCCGAAGTATAATTTGCAACAGAAACTGAAACTTGCGTTATCTGTTTAGCAGAAAAGAGTATCAATCCTTGAATGGAATATATAGAAAAATCTTGGGTCTTACCTGATTTTGATTTTGCCTCAATGTTTTGTGTTGATTTTTTAAATATTATTTCATTCCCTTGTTCTATAATAGAAGCTGAAACTGGTGACGATACCATATAAATTTCTTTATCAACAACCTTAAAATCCATTCCACTCAAAGGTGTAGAACCTGAAATAGTAGCAGGCATTTCTTCCATTGAAGTTGCAAAAGGATAGAGTACTTCAATCAGGTAATTGCCAACAGGAACAGCATTAAAATTATACGTATAAACATTATTAATATAATCATAATCAGCAATTATGTATGCAACGACGTTAGCTGGATTATTTGCAGGATGGAGCAAAACCTGACAACTATAACCTGTTGTACCAGTATTTATACTTCCTGAAATTGTTCCTGATCCAGATGAATAGTTAATTTTATTCATATAAATATTTTTGCCTGTTAGAGAATTTTCAGCAAAAACGGTATCGGCATTAGCCCATTGTGCTGGAACTCCAAATTTGTAGTATGATGAAACCAACGTAGAATCGTATGCAATCATATGAATAAAATATTTACCTCCTGCTGGAACTCCAGTAAATTGATAGTTTCCTTGTGCATCGAGCAAAGCGTATGCTACAATATGTCCTTTGTTTGCAGGCAAAACACTTAAAAGCTCAACAGTTGAATATTTCAGATTTGTTACTGGAGAGCCATTGGCAAATACAGTTCCTGAAATTGATACGGTTTTAGTCGTATAGCGAGAAATATCATAGCTCATAAAATCGGAATAAATGCTAAAATAATCTGTAGAATCAATTTGGGTTATCGCATCAAGCATTTTATAAACATTGAGCTTTACATTCCCACTATTAAGGGAGATTATTGCTGTATTTCCAAACATCGATACTGAAATCGAGGTATCTGGTTTTATATTTGCTCCCCATTCAAAATTGGTATTACTGCCATAATTTTGACGAGGAACGCCTAAAAACATCAAAGAATCTTCTATACTCCAAAAACGGAATAACTGATGTTCAATAACATCGGTATAAGAAGTCGTTGAACCCAAAACGCGTCCCCATTGCAGATCTCCTGTATTTGAAAATTTAGCAAATAAAACCTGAGCAGCTGTTGCATTATCGGTACGTTTTGAAAACGTTGTACCACCACAAACAACTTTGGTCGTTCCAAAGCGAGCTGCCATATACAAATTATCATTTTTATCGATTCTAAATTGTTGGAATCTATTTGAATAATAAAGGTTTCCAGGAATTGATTTTCCCCATGTGAAGGTTCCATTAGTCCCATTTATTGCAACAGCAAACGCATTATAGAACATTTCTCCATTTGTTGTTGGGGTAAATGTTTCGCCTGGAGCACTAAATTCATTGTTGTAAGTGCCGCATAAATAAAGGTTTCCGTCGCTGCGAACTATTAAATCAGAGACCTGTTCAGTCCCTCTGAAAAGATAGGTTTTCCCATAAGAAACTTGTCCTGTAGCGTTCAACTTATATAGGAATAAATCGGTATAGGTATAATCGTATGTATTTAATAGTGTGTCGTTTTTTACAATAACACCATCGAGACTTACGGTACCAGTTATATAACCAAGACCACCAGCAATATAAACATTGTCATTTTTATCAATTCGACAGGTTAGATTGTAAACTGATGACGTATTTGTGAGAAAATCAGCATTTTTAGCCCACAAAGGTTTAAAATTAGCGTCGAGTTTACTTACGAAAAATGCATGTGCAGAACCATTACTTTTAACAATTGTATCATTATCAATAATCACATACGATGCAATATATGTTCCAAACATAATGATATTGCCCTGTGAATCAAAACTGTGTTGCACATTACTCATATAATTATCGTTATTAGACCGACCCACATAATAGAATTTTACTTTTTCCCATTGTTTGGTTTGTAGGTTAAAAAAGCCAGAAAAATAATTGGGTAAAGTGTCTTTTCTGAAACTAAACGTTTGATCGCCAATGGTTACATCTTTCGTGGTAACAAAATAGGTATATCCAAAAACAAAAACTTTCCCATTGGGAGCAAGAATACATTCTGAAACACTGAGATGATTAGCATTGTCACCAAGTTCGGATGTGTATTCCATTTTACCTTCTTTACTATTCCATAATACCAATATCGAATTTTCACCGCGTGGAGTAATTGTTTGATTTGCAGTTGAAATAGCCCCAGTTCCCGAAAGAATTGAGATATATTTATCCGTTTGATATTTGATCGGTGTTGTTATGGTAGAATATGACTTTTCCATATTCAGAGGTAATGAATATAACTCTTGTAGATTTTGAGCTCGGAGAACTAGAAAACTTGCACATAGCATTACAATGCTTAAGGTATATTTTTTCATGACAATGGGTTTTATGGTTTCTTCATATAAAGATACAAAAATTCATTAGAATAAAAAAAAGCCGGAAACTTTTAGAATCCGGCTTGAAAAAAAAATAGAAATTTATCCCATCACCACAACAACCTCAGTCATCGCAGTTAGTTTTTCAGCTGGAATAAAGTTACCTTTTAATTCTTCGCCATTAACGCTTAGTTTAGCTACACCTTTTTCAATTCCATTAGGGTTTTGAACGGTAATGTTTACAACTGTTCCACGGAATTTGCGACTAGCTGAGAAACCTTTCCAGTCAGCAGGAATACATGGATTGATGGTTAAACCTTTGTATTCGGGTTGAATTCCAAGTATGTGTTGTGCGGCTGTGAAATATGCCCAAGAAGCTGTTCCGCTTAACCAAGGACAGCGACTTTGACCAGCACGGCTATTATATTTCGAATGTGTTGATTGTGCATATACGTAAGGTTCAATTTGGCGAACTTCAGCACGTTCGTTATACGATGCTGGAAGATACGATTTGTAGTTTTTCATTGCACGAGTTCCGTGTCCTAGAATACAATCGGCCATAATTGCCCAACCTTGTGTGTGTTGGAATATTGCACCATTTTCTTTCATTCCTTTATTGAACAATGGAGCTTTGATTACCGACGATTCGGTTTTTTCGTATGGTGGATCGCAAAGAACAACACCAAACTCAGTAGCTAAATGTTTCTCAACACTGTTCATTACCATTTCGGCACGTTCGCCTTGAGCAGCTCCCGATATGATAGCCCACGATTGTGGATTAAGGAAAATGTTTCCTTCTTCGCTTTCTTTTGAACCGAATTTGTAGCCATTATCTTTGTATGCTCGCAAATACCACTCGCCATCCCAAGCATGTTTTTCAATATTTGTATCGAGAGTTGCAAGTACACCTTTTACCCAATCGATTTCGCTTTGTTTGCCACCTAACATTTCGCAAATATTTGCATAAACAGTCATTGCATAACGCAATTGCATAGCTACAAATACTGTTTCGCCTTTTGCTCCAAGAACTAAACAATCGTTCCAGTCAGCATGAAGTCCACACGGTAAACCATGAGCACCTAATCTATCTAAATTAAATTGTATTGCACGGCGTAAATGGTCAAGAACTGTTCCTTCGCCTTTGTCGCTATATGGAAGAACTTTATTATAGAAATTAATATCGCCTGTTTCTTTTACATAAGCTGGAATGGTGTTGAACAACCACATACAATCGTCCGAACGGAAATCTTTTTCGGGTGTTGGAGTTTCGCTTCCTGGTTTGTGAGCATATGGTTTTACAACTGGCATTGCACCGCCGTTTGAGTTTTGCCCAGTAATCATCAATTCAAGACGACCGATTGCTTCTTCAGGAATATTGTGAAGTACACCAATCATATCTTGAATGGTATCGCGATAACCTAATCCGTCACGCTCACCACTATAAATTAGACTTGCAGCACGGCTCCATGCAAAGGTAATCAGGTTGTTGAATGGATTCCACATGTTTATCATGCTATTGAATCCTGCATCGGGAGTTTGAGCTGTCAAACCTTCGATACGTCCATGCCAATATGCTACGACTTTTTGGAATTCTTCATCAACTTTAGCAGGAGTTGCAACGACTGAAGCAGCTTTTTTACCTTCAACAGCAGCTGCACCAATACCTAAGATTACGGTAAATTCTTTTGTCTCGCCTGGTTCAAGGTCGATTTCCATTTGCAAGGTTCCACAACCATTGTCACCTTCGGTCAATGAGTTTGAACATTGTCCATTAACAACTGAAAGAGGATTTGCATAAGTATGATAATCGCCAATGAATTTATCGCGATCGCTATCGAAGCCAGTTACAGCTTGGCCAACAACTCCAATAAATGAGTGACGAGCTTGATCTTTATTTTGGAAGTTTTCGGGATCAACGGGAATGAAAAGGTTTGAGCCATGATCGACAAAACCATCGGCATACGATGTTTTGATAATGTATTGTGTGTATTGAAGGTTGTTTTGATCGTCGTGCATGTTCCAGTTCGATGCAAATTCAACATAGGTAAATGCACGAAGCGAACGTTTTTTGCCACTGTCGTTGGTCACTTTCACACGCCATACTTCGAAATCTTGGCCCATTGGCACAAAATACAAAGTCTCGGTTTTGATGCCGGTATATTCTGAACTTATGATGGTATAAGCCGAACCATGACGACATTCACTCTTGTATGTATCAAGTGGTTTGCCAACTGGTTGCCACGATCCCGACCAGAAATCTTTATTGTCTTTATCGTGCAGATAAATGTAACGACCCGGTTGATCGAGTGGAACGGTGTTGAACTTCAATCGCATAAAGCGACCTTGCACACTTGAACGGAAGAAACTGTATCCGCCAGCGTTGTTTGTAATGATTGCACCATAGCGAGTATCGCCAAGGTAGTTACTCCACGATTTGGGAGTATTTGGTTTTGTAACCACGTATTCTTTACGTGCATCGTCGAAATATCCGTATTGCATATATCTTAGGTTTAAATTTTTGGTGAGTAAAGATAGAAATTTGATTTGAAAATGTGGGGATTTGGCGATTTGAAAATGCTAGAATTATACAGCCGAATTTACTTTATAAAATCAGAACTTTCTGAATGGTTGAAACGAACTCAAAACAATCATTCAGAGTATTCTGAACGGCTGCCAAAACATTGAAACAGCTATTCAGAATGTTCTGAATGGCTCCCACAAATTAAATTCAGTCGTTCAGAGAGTTCTGAACATTTGTTTTAAAGTGAAATCTGTCGTTCAGAAGGTTCTGACTGGTTATTGAAACATAAAACAGTTGTTCACATAGTTGTGAACAACTGTTTTGAGATAGAAATAGATATTCACATTAGTGTGAATGGTTGCCCAGACATAAAAACAGTCATTCACGCAGTTGTGAAAGTAACTCTTTTAATAAAATCTGTTAATACGAGAATTCTGAATGGTTCATGAAAAATACAAAACAGTGTAAATGGAAGTCTGAAAAATAAATTTAAAATCTATCGGTGTGAATATCTAAAAAAGAATACTTTTGCGAAAGATACAATTGACACAAAACATTGTTTTCATTCATGAGAAAAACGGTTTTATTTATACTAAGTTTATTTATTATTACCTTATTAGCAGCCCAGAATACGGTTACTGATATTGATGGGAATGTTTATAAAACGGTAAAAATTGGGACACAGGTTTGGATGGCTGAGAATTTGAGAACAACCAAATATAATGATGGAACGGAAATTCCACTTGTTACTGATAATAACATATGGAGTAATTTAATAAATGGAGCTTATTGCACAATTTATAATACAGTAAACCAAGATACAATTTCATTATTTGGCAGACTTTACAATTGGAATACAATAAAAACTAATAAAGTTTGTCCTTTAGGTTGGCATGTTCCTAAATATAATGAATGGGATACATTGATTAATTATATGGTTGCTGATGGCTATAATTATGATGCAACAACATATGATAATAAAATTGCAAAATCTTTGGCAGCGACTTCTCTTTGGGTAATAGATACTTATGATCCAGGCTGTGTAGGAAATGATCTTTCGAAAAATAATAAAAGTGGATTTAATGCTTATCCATCGGGAACGCGAGCAAAAGATGGTACATTTTATCAAAATTCAACTGACTGTTATTGGTGGCAATCAGATAGCACAACTCAAGATGGTGTTAATGGCAGAAGTTTGGACGATGCTTTTAACCCACTAATGTCGACTGTTGGTGATTTAGGTGGTGGATGTTCGATTCGTTGCCTTTATGATTCGGTTACCATTTCGTTAAAAGCAGATAAGAAAATTGTTTGTAGTTCTGATCCTGTTATATTAACAGTTAAAGCGTTTGGAGGATTTCAGCCATATACTTATAAATGGAATATACTTGGATATGTAAATTCTTCAATAATTGTTTTTCCTACAGTAAATACAAAATATTATGTTACAGTTAACGATGCAAATGGAACAACTCGATCCGATTCGATTCTTATAATAGTTAAACAACCAACGACTTCAATCACCAATGCTACAATTTGCCAAGGCGATAGATATTTGTTTAATGGGAATTTATATTTTACTGCAGGAATATATACTTTTCACTTAACAAATTCGGTAGGTTGTGATAGTGCGGCTCATTTGGAATTAAAAATTAAACTGCCTAGTTCGTCAACTATTACAACTGCTGCTTGCCAAAGTTTCACATTTCATGGTAAAACTTATACTAATTCAGGTATCTATTTTATTCATGAGATTAATGCCGTTGGTTGCGATAGTGTCATTACTTTGTATTTGAAAATTCAGGCAAGTTCATCAACTACAAATGCAATAATATGTCACGGCGATAATTATTTGTTTAATGGAAATACATATTCTACTACAGGAACATTTACTATTCATTTAACAAATTCTGTAGGTTGTGATAGTACAGCAATTTTAATTTTAAAAACAGTGGGGTTTCCTTTTATCCAACTGCCTAATGATTCTATTTTCTGCAATACCGTTAATCAAATTATTAATGTTACCGATACATCAGCCACATATCAATGGCAAGGTGAAAATGCTTCTTCAATTATTGCTATTGACAAAGTAACATCTGGATATATTATTGATGGCAGTACTGTTTTAGATAGCTCTTCCTTTTCGTCAAAACTTGAATCTTTTATACTATCAAAAGGAGGAACATATACAGTAACAGTAACAAATGCTTGTGGAATTTATACAGATAGTATAAAGATCGGCGTAGTTTCTTCTCCAACAATAAAACTAGCTACCGACACATTGCTGTGTACTGGTAAACCAATTCTATTAGATATTTCGTTAGCAGGTTCAAACAAATATCTGTGGCAGGATTACTCAACGAATCCCAAATACACAATTTCGAAAGGAGGAACATATTCAGTTTCTGTAACTGATTCGAATAACTGCATGTCTTCACAGGCAATAGTTGTACATGAATTAGCAGCTCCACAGTTTAATTTCCCTAACGATTCGGTTGTTTGCGATGAAATACTTATGCCTATTGATATAAGTTGTACAGAATGCGAATACGTATGGAATAATGGAAACACTTCTTCAAAATACACCATTTCAAATTCGGGATTTTATAGTGTAACGGTATCGAATAATTGTGGAACAGTAAAAGACAGTGTAAAAATCACTGTAAACGATTGCCAAAGCTTTTTGGATGTTCCCACAGCCTTCTCGCCCAATGGAGATGGACTCAACGATGTTCTCTATGCCGAAGGAAGGAACGTAGAAAACCTCTCGTTTGTAATATATGATCGATGGGGTCAAAGAGTGTTCGAATCGAAAGGTTTAACCGATGGTTGGGATGGAAGTTTTAAAGGAAGAACACTCGAATCAGCAACGTTTATGTATTCGATTTCGGCAACAGCTAAAGGTGATGGAAAGAAAATAGAGAAAAAAGGTAATGTAATTCTGATACGATGATGAGAATACGAATAATCTTTGCCTATTTCATTTTCTCCTTTTCAATAATAAGCATAAGCAATGCTCAGGATATTCATTTTTCGCAATACTATAATACTCCAATGCTTATTAATCCTGCTCTGACTGGCGATTTTAAAGGAAACGCGCGTTTTATTATGAATTATCGCAATCAGTGGCAAAGTGTTACTGTCAATCCCTACCGAACTGTTGCTTTTTCGACCGATGGCTTGATGAAAAAAGACAAATTGGCTCTTGGTTTACAATTTTTCAACGACAAAGCTGGCGATGCAAACATAAGCACAACAGAAATACAGGCATCTGCAGCTACGAGAGTGCATCTCAATAAAACTAATGTTATTCGATTTGGTCTACAAATGTCTTGGTCGCAACATTCGCTCGATGTTGCAGACTTAACATGGAATAGCCAGTACGATGGAAGAATAATAAACCCAGAAATTACGAGCGGAGAAACAAATTTTCAAAAGGTTAAATATTTAGATCTGTCTTCGGGCATACTATGGAAACACATGTTTCCAAATAAAACCATTTGGAACATGGGAATTTCTGCTTTTCACCTTACGCATCCTCACTACAGTTATTTATCGACTACAAAATATTTACCGATACGTTGGACTGGTATGGCCGACTTATCGATTCTTGTTGGTGAAAATACAAATATGACCTTTCATCCATCGTTGTTACTCATGAAACAGGGTTCTTTATCGGAAGAAGATATAGGAATGTATGTCCGTTATAAACTTGGATTAAATTCGAAGTATACGGGAGCTTATAAGAATTCCTTTGTGAATTTCGGAGGCTATTATCGAGTAAAAGATGCATTAATTGCATATACTCGATTTGATTATAATGATAGTTATTCGCTAGGGTTTAGTTACGATTTTAATGTATCGAAATTTATAACTGTTACCAAGGTAAATGGTGGTTTAGAGTTTTCGTTGATTTGTTATATTAAATAAACGGAGGTTTGTAGAGACGTTGCACGCAACGTCTCTACGTAAAACGTTTTGGAATATTGATTAGACATTCTGCATGAAGCCATTGCATGCAACGTCTCTACATTTAGCAATTCAATTAATGCAAAAAGCCGAACATCACTGCTCGGCTCCTTCCTTTACCTATTTTTGCCTCTATTCTTTAATTATCTTCTGTGAATAAACAATACCACCGGCATTTACTTTTACAATATACAAACCGGCTGGCAATGATTGAACATTTACCGCAATTTGGTTTTGAGAACTAAATGCGATTTCGCGAATTGTAGAACCAAGAATATTTGTAATTACTATATTTCCAGATACTGGTTTACTTCCAATTTCTACGAGTAATGTATTACTAACAGATGTAGGATAAATCTTTATTGCCGTTTTCTTAACGATAGCCGTCACAGTTTGTTCTCCGTTATCGATTGTTCCATTACCATTAAGATCGCCAAGAACTTCACCAATACCAATTTGATTATTGGCATTTATATCACCTAATAATTCAGTATTCGCATCGATTATACCATTTCCGTTTCCATCACCAGCTAATTCGTTTCCATTAATAATTCCATCGCCATTTAAGTCGCCAGCAATTTCATTTCTGAAACCAGTTTTTAAAGCTGTTTCGGTATTATCGATAATGCCGTTGCCACTAATATCACCTGCTATTTCATTTGAATCGATTACTTTATTGCCATTGATGTCACCACAAATTTCACCATTGTCGATAATGCCGTTTCCATTTATATCGCCAGCAATTTCTGGGTCAGTAATAATACCATCGCCTGTTTTGTCGCCGGCAATTTCAATTAAAGTTATTTGTCCATCGCCGTTTTTGTCACCAACTATTTCATCGATTCCAATGACACCATCGCCATTAACATCGCCGGCAAATTCGGTAGTTCCGATAATGCCATCGCCATTTTTATCGCCAACGATTTCGGTCGATTCAACTATTCCATTTCCATTTTTATCGCCCGATAATTCATTGTTTCCAATAACACCATCGCCGTTTTTGTCGCCAACGATTTCGCCAGAACCAATAACGCCGTTGCCATTACTATCCCCTGCCATTTCGGTTGTTCCGATACTGCCATCGCCATTAAGGTCGCCAACGATTTCGCCAGCTCCAATTTTGCCGTCACCATTAACATCTCCTGCTAATTCGCCAACTCCAATTACGCCATCACCGTTGCTGTCGCCAGGTAATTCTCCTACTCCAATAATTCCGTCTCCATTAGTATCACCGATTATTTTTACGATAATGATATAATGAACCGTACTGTCGCAACCCTTTTGGCTATTGTATAGAATATCGAATTTTCCAGCAGTTTTGCGGTATTGCGATGCGATTAAGATACTGTCGCCTTTGTTTATTGTTTCACTTATTGATGTTATTATCGGAGCATGAACTATAATTGATTTCGTTACGGAATCTTTACAATTTTTGTCAGTTGTTCTAACATATAGGATTGAAAATGTTTTATCGAAGGTTAATGGACTTAATGGAATAGTTGCAGTTTGATTCACGATTCCATCTACACTGAATTGATCTGTTCCCACTAAAGCTTTTGAATCGGAGCCTTTAAGATTTATTTGACTTACTGTAGTAGAACAATAATCGTTTTTCACACTTGCATCGAAAACAGGTGCAGGTTTTGGATAAATAGTACGCGAGACTTTTGTTAATGGACTCCAACATGCAACTCCCGAACTAGGTTCTACTTTACTGTAACGAACATAATAATCGGCATTGCCTGGTACATTTCCTCCAGGATTATAAATATTTGATGTTGCATTTGCAACGGTTATTGCTGCTAATGCATCGCTATTCCATTGCCAAGTAACGCCTGTTTCCGTAGTACTTGCAGATAACTCCGAAGTAGCTAAAGTAGGATCATTCTCGCATTTAACAACATTCGTTGTTATTGGAGCTGTCCAAGGACAGCCAAAAATATTCAAGATTACTTGAATAGCATCGCTCTTACAACCATTTTCAGTTTGACGAACATAAAAAATTCTAGATGCTGGAGCGACTTCTTGAGAATTATAACATAAACTGGTGCCACCTGCTAATGGACTTGAAAAAGCAATATCATTTCCATTTGCCCACTCAATTCCTAAACCTGAACCATTACCCTTTGCTGCACAAACCTCTGGAATTGTGGTTCCCATTGGTAGAATATCATCTTGTAAATAGGGTGCTCGAAGAACTGCCACTGGTGCATCAGCAAAAGTAACATTCATCGTCACCGTTGCTATATTTGAACAGCCATTTGCATCGGTATAGTTATAGGTTAAAAGATACGAACCATCAACTTCACCAGCTACTTTGGGGTCAAATGTATTGGGTGCAATAACACCAGTTCCTGTAAGCGTTCCACCCGACGGTATTAAGGTTAAAGTTTGCACTCCCGATGTATAACATATGGATTGGTTTAATGGAATAATTGACACATTTGGCAACGGATTTATTGTTAATTGTACAGGAGTTGTTGGACCATAACAAGAATTTGCTGCATTGTATTCCGCAACATAATATGTATAATTCCCAGGTGCATTTCCATTTACCACATAATTTGAACCAGAACCTAAATGGGTACTAGCTGTACTTGCAGTTGCAAACCAAACTAACGTACCTGCTCCTTGAGCTGTTGCATAAATTGAATTACTTAAGTTTGCTGCGGAACAAGGCTTTGGATCAACTCCAGCAATGGGAGCTTTCGATGGACAATTAGTTACATATGCTTGTGCAGATACTGGTTCACTTTCACAACCATTAATCGTTTGCGTATACAAGTAATTATAACTTCCAGCCACTAAAGAGTCAGGTGTTGTACCTGTATGCGGAATTATTGGAACAAATGTATTTCCTGTTCCTAGCACTATTGATTTAGGGTTTAGATACCATTCTACTTTTGTCAAACCTTGCGACGAAACACCAAATCCAAAGGAAGTAGGAATTGGATTAGACATAGTACTTATACTTAAAGCTATTGGTTCAGGTGTATCGTACACATTTATTGATGAATTTGCAACAGAATTTATACATCCATTAAGATCGGTATAAGTATAACTTACGGTTTTAATCCCAGCTCCATAAAAAATAGGGTCGATACTTGCACTTGTTTCAGACATTTTTGTTAAACCAGTTAACTTCCCAAAAGTTCCTATTCCTCCTGTTGGTGAAACAGTAACATTTAGTGTAAATGGAGCTCCGTCACTACAAACTAAGGTTGGATTTGTAGAAGCCCATATTACTGTTGGAAGTCCATAAACAGTTACTTTTGTAACTGCTGTATTTATACAACCGTTAGCATCAGTTCCGGCAACAATATAACTACAAGTGTAGGTTGGAGAAACTGTTTTTACAGTACCGCTCCCAAGTCCATTGTTCCAAATATTCGAAATTCCTCCACTCGCACTTATCGTACTAGAAGATCCTAAACATATTACTGCTGGATTAGCTGTGGCTGCAATAGTTGGTAACGGATTTATTGTTAAATGTAACGAAATTACCGAATCGCAACCTGCTGCATTAAAAATTGTTTGAGTATAGTTTCCTGAAGTGGAATATGTGGAATCATTTAATAGATATGTACCACAGGCCGAAGCTGTAATAAGACTTGTAGTTGCGACACAATTGGGTTGTGTAACTACAAGCGAAGTTTTTGCCGTAGCACTACAACCATTTGAATTGGTTCCTGTTACTGAATATATCGTCGAAGAAGTTGGACTCACTGTTAAGTTAGTAACTATTCCCAAATTATTATCCCAATTAAAAGCATCAGCTCCCGAAACAGAAATATCTACAGATTCTCCTTTTAAAATTTTATTCGCTGACTTTGATATAATAATATTTGGAAGTGTTTTAACCGTAACTTGTATTGTGGTTGCAGGTCCAAAACAAGCATTCGAGGCATCATATTCGTAAACATAGAAAGTTCCTAAAAAAGGTGTCGAATTTGTAATTTCATACAAATCACCAGTACCTAAACTACTTGTAGTCGTGGGAATCGTGGAACTACTAAACCAATAAAGTGTTCCACTACCTTGATTTGTCGCTGTCAAAATTAATGGTGTATTTACGCAAGTATCAACCATTGCTTTTGTTAATGGCGCTTTTGAACGACATGAAACACTGTTTTGGGCGTTCGCTCCAAACGTAAAAATTGCAAATAGCAAAACAAGAGTAAGTTTTCTTTTCATGGTACTTTTTTAAAAGTTATAAAATATCCGTCTCCGCAATTCAAGACAACGAAGATAGTCAAAATGTTGCATGGTTGAGAAAATATAATTTTTATTCGTTTTTTGTAGAGACGTTGCATGCAACATCTCTAGCATTTACCCCATTAATAAATGCAAAAAGCCGAACATCACTGCTCGGCTCTTTCATTATTATAGTGTATGAAAACTATTTTACTTCTTCAAAAGTAATAGACTCTGAATATGTGTTACTTGCAAATTCATGTTGCAAATATGATACAAATAACAAGGTAATTAAATTCAAATAATAAATCATTTCTTTAGTAACAAAATAACATCTTAAAATCAGGGGCTGGATTCATTTTTCTATTACAAAAAACTCGTCCCTGCTTGACAAAATTACACTTTTTCGATAATTCTTTTCACCATTTCCCATGCAATCATATTGTCATATTGTATTTCAGGTCTTAATAATGAATAAATATCTCCAGTAAATTCGGGATCTTGTATTTTCTCGTCCATATTTGTCAAAAATATTTTCGATGATGGTGGTTGTTTTACCACAAAGTTCATATACTCTTTATAGCAATGGATTATATTCTCAATGTCAAGATTGTGGTGGGAAATAGCCCAATATAAATCGAATAAATCTCGACCCTTTCGACGTTGATACAACGCCCTTAATTTTGTGCCAAGTAGTTCTTCTAATTCATAGGATATTATATTGCATGAACCAGTGAACCATGAATTATCAACTGCAAAAGGGATTTCTTTGAATCCTAATACATTGAAATGTTCACGACAATTTATTTCAATTTTCAATCGAAGATTTATAACTGGTTGGATTTCCGATTCGAAACGATAGACAATAGTGTTGTTGTTCTCATTCTGTTTCACCGAACGTTTAGTGCCAAGAAATTTTAGTTTCTCTCGAATCCGAATTAATACTGGATTTATTGGTTCTGACGAAATTTGAACCAAATCAATATCTTCAGAATAGCGAGCTTGAGGTTTCATGAAAATCTTATGTAAAGCTGTTCCACCTCTGAAAGCTAGACTATTTCGGATAAGTTCATCGGAAAACATTTCAACCAATGCTCTTTCAATAACCAAATCTTGCTCTATTTGAGCATCGTTTTGCCACGGTGCGTTTGCTTTCCATTCTTCGATATATCTGCGAGGTATCATTGTTGTAAATTCGTATTAATTATTATTTTCCAATCAGAATTTATTTCCCCTTTACTCTCTTTTACTGCTATGGATAAGGGTATAGTTTTATATGTTGTATTTTCGTTATATAATTTTCGTAAAGCAGAAATCAAATCGGCATTAGCTCCAATATACTCAAGCAAAAAACCTAATCGTTGTACAACGGTTAATTGATTGTACCGTTGTGCCGATTTATAGAGTTTTAACGGTTTCATAACTTCGGCAAGTTCTTCTAAAATTGGTAACAAACGATTTATCCCACCTATTTTAGCATGATATGCAATCAAATCCAATGCAGTTAATTCAGGTGAAGAAACTTTTATATATCCTGCGTCTGTTTTCTTTTGGACAATATCTACATTCCAGTCATTTCGAGTAAAAAAGCGAATCGAGAGTTTATCATTTTTTATACTTCTTAATGCAGAATTTTTAACAATAATTTGCGATTCCATCGGTTGTTGATGTCCAGCTCCATGTAATGCAGCCGCCGAATAGAGTCCAAGATAATAATCTCTATTCAGGTTTTTCATTAAATCATCGACAAATAAATAAACAGGCAACATTCCTTGATGTGAATATTCGGGAGGAATTATTGCATAGAATTGTTTGCGAATTTGAGCTATTCGTCCTTTTGATTTTAATCGAAAGACGCTTTGATTAAGTGTTTTAGGTGAGATTTTGAATTGATGCAACAGTTCATTTTGTGTAACAGTATAACGACCTTTTGACCTAATCAATAAGAGATATTCTTCGATATAATTGTATGAAACAATATTTTTATCCACTTCTTTACATTTTCATTACACTACACATAACGTAGTTAATTGCAAATGTAAAGCATCTATTTTTTAATTCAAAACATTTTGAAAGATATATAAAAAAACGCCCTCAATAATTGTGAGCGTCTAACAATATATATAGTATACTTTTTATTTGACGTTTCGGTTTTCGATTTACTGAAATACAAAAGTATAAATGGTAAGTTTTAAAACAAAATGTCGTTAAAAAATCCATTTTAATCCAAAAATAATAAAAATAATCCATATTAGGCTAAAAGTATCCACCCGACCAAGCCCGTATTAAATTACAAGAACTTTATCAATAAATTGAGGGAGCAGGAATTTGAGTTGGGATATTTTCGTATCGTTAATTGATTTGATAACATGAGCTAACCATTTTTCAG
>Ga0302292_1000543_pt1 | contig 26381 bp, 22 predicted proteins | sample III_Fen_N2_1_FD_194553 | JGI IMG/M metagenome (GOLD analysis project Ga0302292, IMG submission 194553) | Peat permafrost microbial communities from Stordalen Mire near Abisko, Sweden - III_Fen_N2_1 | ecosystem: Environmental > Terrestrial > Soil > Wetlands > Permafrost | place: Sweden: Abisko...
GACCAGCAGAACCAAAACAACGATGAGAATTGATTTTTGTAATTTTGACATCTTTAATAGTTATAAAAAAAAAGATTGGAAGTATTTCTCTTCCAATCATTTCAATCTTAATTTTAGCTTAATTTATTTTTGACTGTTTTTTGCATCAATGCTAAGTGTTGCATGAGGCACTGCGCGCAACCGTTCTTTTGAAATTAACTTTCCAGTTTCACGACAAATTCCATAGGTTTTATTCTCAATACGTACCAAAGCCGCCTGCAAATACTGAATAAATTTTTGCTGACGTTGAGCCAGTTTTCCAGCTTCCTCTTTAGAAAGCGTAGCTGCGCCTTCTTCCAATACCTTGAAGGTTGGAGAAGTATCCTGTGTATCATTTCCGTCGCTCTGGGTTATGGAGCTCTTGTACATTACAAAGTCCTTCTGGGCTTTTTCGAGCTTATCAAGAATTATCGCTTTAAACTCCTGCAACTCCTCATCCGAATATCTATTTTTTTCACTCATAACTTTAAGCTTTAGTTCAGTGCCTGTTTCAAGCTTTTATGACCTGCCGCAGACTCTAAAAGTATAAAAATAATTCGATTCCAAACAAGCTTTTACTCATTCTGGATTCTTTCTAAACTATAAATTTCTTACCACTTGAATGCGTGCTTCAACATCGGTGTCAATCTCTACCAGAGTTGAGTTTTCTTCACCGAGTTGATCAACCATAACTAATTCAGAAGCAAGTGTTTGATTGCTTATGTATTCAGCAAAATTTGCTACAGCTAAGTTGTAAAAGTTGTGCTTCTGAATTTTAAGCACAATCCGGTCGGTCACTTCGAAATCGCTTTCTTTCCGGATATTTTGGATTTTATTAATGAATTCACGGGCAATTCCCTCTTGTTTAAGATCTTCTGTTAAATTTATATCAAGAGCAATGGTCAATCCACCTTCGCTTGCGACTAGCCAACCGGGGACATCTTCAGTTTGAATCTCAACATCTTCCAAACTCAATGAGATTGTTTCGCCGTTAATGTTCAAATCGTAGTTTCCCGATTTTTCCAGATTGCTTATGTCTTGCTGATTGAATCCAGCTATTTCTCCGGAAATCTGTTTCATTAGCTTGCCGTATTTCGGTCCAAGTGTCTTAAAGTTGGCTTTAATTTTTTTGCTGATAATACCAGCAGCATCGGTCAGAAATTCAACTTCTTTCACGTTTACTTCAGAAAGAATAATGTTTTTTACAGCATCAAATTGCTCCTGAAACTCTTTTGTAAGAACCGGAACCATGATTTTAGCCAATGGTTGGCGAACTTTCAGTTTTTCCTTCCGGCGAAGTCCCAATATCATGGACGATGCTTTTTGTGCCAAGGCCATCTTCAATTCCAGATCGCTGTTTATCATCGATTCATCGCAGACTGGGAAATCGGCCAAATGAACGCTTTGGTCAACTTCTTTGGCAGTGATTTTATTCAGATCAGTATAAAGCATGTCAGCATAAAATGGAGCAATTGGTGCCATCAGTTTAGCAATTGTACTCAAACAAGTATAAAGAGTCTGGTATGCTGAAATTTTATCTTTGTCGTAAGTTCCACCCCAGTAACGCTTGCGGCTTAAGCGTACAAACCAGTTACTCAGGTTTTCAGAAACAAATTCAGAAATAGCGCGTCCGGCGCGGGTTGGCTCATATGTTTCGTAACTTTCGCCAACTTCTTTCACGAGAGTATTCAGCAACGAAATAATCCAACGATCTATTTCAGGACGTTCAGAAACTGGAATTTCGGCTTCAGCATAAGTGAACCCATCGATGTTGGCATACATCGCAAAGAAGTTGTAACTATTATAAAGTGTTCCGAAGAATTTACGCTTCACTTCGTCAACACCATTGATGTCGAATTTTAAATTATCCCAAGGTTGTGAGTTGGTCAGCATGTACCAGCGCAACGGGTCTGATCCGTTTTCTTCGATGGCAGCAAATGGCTCAACAGCATTGCCCAACCGTTTCGACATTTTGTTGCCATTCTTGTCCAGCACCAATCCGTTGGAGATAATGTTTTTAAAAGCCACTGATTCGTTGATCATGGTCGAAATGGCATGCAGTGTAAAGAACCATCCACGCGTTTGGTCAACACCTTCAGCAATAAAATCTGCCGGATAAACCTCGTTGAATTTCTCTTTATTTTCGAACGGGAAGTGACGTTGGGCATAAGGCATAGCGCCCGAATCAAACCAAACATCAATAAGGTCGAGTTCTCGGAACATCTTTTTGCCGGTTTCCGAAACAAGAAAAATGTCGTCAACAAATGGGCGATGAAGGTCAATCAGATCGTAATTTTCTTTAGAGTTGTTTCCAATTTCAAATCCTTCAAAGATATTTTTATCCAACACTCCTGCAGCAACTGCAGCATTCATTTCGTTCATCAGTTCCTCTGTCGAACCAATGCATTTTGTTTCGGAGCCATCTTCAGTTCTCCAGATTGGAAGCGGTGTTCCCCAGAAACGTGAACGACTTAGATTCCAGTCAACCAGATTTTCGAGCCAGTTGCCGAAACGTCCGGTTCCGGTTGAAGCAGGTTTCCAGTTGATGGTATTGTTAAGGGCAATCATTTTATCTTTTACCGCTGTGGTTTTGATGAACCATGAATCGAGCGGATAATAGAGGATTGGCTTGTCAGTTCTCCAGCAATGCGGATAAGAGTGAACATGTTTTTCAACTTTGAAAGCTTTATTCTCTTTTTTCAGCATCACACAAATGTCGATGTCCACTGTTGCATCGTCTTCTGTAAGCGTATCGTCGTATTCGTTTTTTACATAACGGCCAGCAAATTCCGAATAGTTATCCAAATTCACGTATTCTGAAACAAATTCAGGCGACATATTTTTAACAAGGAAGAAGCGACCGTTGCGATCGACCAATGGCTGGCGTTTGCCTTCCAGATCGTCTACAATGAGTGGAGAAATGCCACTTTGTTTGGCCACACGATCATCATCGGCTCCAAATGTTGGCGCGATGTGCACAATCCCTGTTCCATCTTCAGTTGTTACAAAGTCGCCTGTTATCACACGGAAAGCATCGCCTTTAGGTTTTACCCAATTGATGAGCTGTTCGTAATTCACTCCTTCGAGCTGAGTTCCGGAGTATTCTTCCATTACCTGAAATGGAATTTTCTTATCGCCTGCACTGTAATCTTCAAGGGCAAGTTCTGCATTTTTCGGATCAAAGTGAGCAGCCAAAAGGTTTTTTGCCAGAATCAGGGTTACAGGTTCACCGGTATATGGATTGAACGTTCTTACTTTCAGGTATGTAATTTTGGAACCAACGCATAAAGCAGTGTTCGATGGTAATGTCCATGGAGTCGTTGTCCAAGCGAGAAAATAAAGATCAGTTTCTACATTCTCGAAAAGGAATTCCGATTTTTCGTTCCGGATGGCTTTAAACTGAGCAACAGCCGTGGTGTCTTTTACATCGCGGTAACATCCGGGTTGGTTGAGTTCGTGCGAACTAAGTCCGGTACCCGCAGCAGGTGAAAATGGCTGAATGGTGTATCCTTTGTAAAGCAAGTTTTTCTCAAAAAGCTGTTTCAGCAACCACCAAACGGTTTCAATGTAACGACTGTCGTAGGTGATATACGGATCGTCCATGTTCACCCAATAACCCATCTGACGAGTTAATTCTTCCCATTCGCACGTATATTTCATCACCTCTTTTCGGCAGGCTGCATTGTATTCGGCTACGCTAATTGTTTTGCCAATATCATCTTTGGTGATTCCGAGCATTTTCTCAACACCCAATTCAACCGGAAGTCCGTGAGTATCCCAGCCAGCCTTACGGTGAACGCGAAAGCCTTTCATGGTTTTGTAGCGGCAAAACGTATCTTTAATAGCACGAGCCATTACATGGTGAATTCCGGGCATCCCGTTCGCTGATGGCGGTCCCTCGTAAAACACAAATGTGGGCTTGCCTTCTCGGGTCGAAATGCTTTTGTGAAATGTATCGTCATTTTCCCATCTTTTCAATACATCTTTATTGATTTGAGATAGGTCTAATTGCTTGTATACCTGAAATTTATTACTCATCTGAACGTATATTATGGCCTTATTTTTTGAAAGGTACAAATATAGAAAAATTTACTATTGCTAATTCAAAAGCATTGCTGACCGGTGGAATCTGCTGAATTTCAATGAACAATTAATATTCAATGCAGATTTGGATTTGAAGGCAAGGGAAAATCGAAATAAATGAAAAACCAGATAAATATTCCTTTCGGACTATTTATCTGGTTTTAATGGTTTTTATTGAAAAAGAATAAGCTTATCTCGGGACTAGTCGACAAATTTATATCCGATTCCCTTTAGTGTTTTTATTTGTTCGTTGCCAATTTTTTCGCGAAGCTTCCGGATGTGAACGTCAATCGTTCGATCGCCAACTACCACATTATCGCCCCAAACCGAATAGTAAATTTCTTCGCGGGTGAATACTTTCCCTGGTTTTGATACCAAAAGCGATAACAATTCAAATTCTTTTCGCGGAAGAATCATTTCTTCACCGTCTTTCAAAATCAGGTAGCGCTCCTTGTCAATAACTAAATTCCCAATAATTACTGTATGACCGCTATCGATTACGGCGGCCGGAGCCATTCCAACAGCGGAGGTGCGTTTTAACAACGCCTTTACTCTACTGACAAGAACTTTCGGACGAATTGGCTTAGTAATGTAATCATCAGCGCCAGCCTCAAAACCTGCAATTTGTGAATAATCCTCACCACGTGCGGTCAGAAATGCAATGATGGTATGCTGCAACAAAGGAATTCTTCTGATTTCTTCACAGGCAGCGATGCCATCCATTTCTGGCATCATCACATCCAGAATGATGAGATCAGGAAGAGTCTTCTCAGCTATTTTTATTGCTTCTGCGCCATTCTGTGCAGTATAAACTTTATATCCTTCTTTCTCGAGGTTGTAGCTGATAAATTCCAGAATATCAACTTCGTCATCGACCAGTAGAATTTTTGATTGACTGTCGCTCATAATAATATTGAATTTAAATTTAAAAGTAGAGATTACTTTTGGATCAGTTGATATGTTTACTCAATTTTGTTTGAAAATTAGTAATTTCATTTGATTTTATACTTTTTACTTGCGGCTTTTTGCTTTCGTTTACAACTATTGGCTTTTCTTGGCTTTTTCAAGAGTAAAGGTAAAGGTAGTTCCCTTGTCCATTACGCTTTTTACATTAATGGTTTGATCGTGCGCCTCAATTATGTGTTTTACAATTGACAATCCAAGTCCGGTTCCTCCTTGCTCGCGCGACCGAGATTTATCGACTCTATAGAAACGCTCAAAAATTCGGTATAAGTCAACCTTATCCATTCCGATGCCATTGTCGCTAACCTCGATCAGGATGGTTTCGTGCAGGTCATAAAATCCGACCTTCACGTGTCCTTTCTTTTTACCATATTTGATTCCGTTGCCAACAAGGTTATTCATCACTTCCATAATTCGCTTTTTGTCGGCCAGAACCATGATCGGCTTATCTGTTTTCGTAGCGAATTGCAATGAAATATTTCGTTCGTTGGCAAGCATGTGTGCCAGTTCGAATACCTCTTCGGTAAGTTTAACAAGATCTAATTCAACACAATTTAATGTTAATTCTCCTGATTCAAGTTTTGTAATCGACTCCAAATCTTCTACAATCGAGATCATGCGATCGATACTCTTTTCTGTCCGCTGAAGGTATAACTTATTAATTTTAGGATCATCAATTCCGCCTTCGAGTAAAGTCAATACATAGCCCTGAATGTTGAAAATGGGAGTTTTAAGTTCATGCGAAACATTGCCTACAAACTCTTTTCGGTATTTTTCCAGATCTTTTAACCGGGTAATTTCTTGAGTCTGGGTTTTTGCCCATATTTCAACTTCTTTTTGAACATCCGAAATGTTTGTCGTGCTTATCGCTTCAAGCAATCTTCCTTTTTTACCACTGACAGGAACTTCACGTATTGTTTTATAGATGGGTTTAATCTTATCGTTAATGTATGTGTTCAAGATAAAAAGAACAAGAAAATACGACAGAGCACAAAATAAAATGACGAAAATGAATGAATAGGTCAATCCAAAGTCTTTTTTCGATTCAGTCAGAAAAAATCCAAAATTGGATATCAGCAATAATACCGTGATGTAAAGCGACAGGCGTTTGGCGGAGTATGTCTTCATTATCAAATTTGTTTCACGTAAACTGATGCAAAATTAATTGATTTTCTGAGGCTTTATACTTTTTTTGTTCCTTGAGTATATCATGTTAACTTTTCAGGAATATTGGGAATAATTTTTTTTGTACCAGTTATCGACTTAAATAAGGTCATTCTCACCCTATGTGCAAAAAACAAAAAATCCGGACCTTTCCAGATCCGGATTTTATATGTCATTTTTGAAGATTAAATGCCAAACGCTTTTTTTATCTGTTCTACATAGTCGAGTTTTTCCCAGGTAAAAAGCTCAACTTCAAGTTCAATGCGACCATTGTATGGCGATTCAAATACTTTTTTTACGGTTTGAGGTTGACGTCCCATGTGTCCGTAAGCAGCTGTTTCACGATAAATTGGGTTCCTGAGTTTAAGACGTTGCTCAATCGCGGCAGGTCTCAAATCGAATATCTCCTGTATCTTTTCTGAAATTGCTGAATCTGAAAGACCAGCTATTGCAGTATTTTTAGTTTCAACATAAACGCCGACAGGTTTTGCAACTCCGATAGCGTATGAAAGCTGAACCAGCATTTCTTTAGCAACTCCGGCAGCTACCATATTTTTAGCTATATGACGGGCAGCGTAAGCGGCAGAACGGTCAACTTTCGATGGATCTTTTCCGGAGAATGCTCCACCACCGTGAGCTCCACGGCCACCATATGTATCGACAATAATTTTGCGGCCTGTCAATCCGGTATCTCCGTGAGGTCCGCCAATTACGAATTTTCCTGTTGGGTTTACATGATAAATAATTTCTCCTTGAAACAAATCCTGAAGTCTTTTAGGCAATTGCGCTTTAACCCGTGGAATAAGAATTTCAATAACATCCTTTTTGATTTTGGCCAACATCGGTTCATCGGCATCAAAATCGTCGTGCTGGGTTGAAACCACAATGGTATGTACCCGTTTGGGTGAATGATCATCGTTGTATTCGATTGTAACCTGCGATTTTGAGTCGGGGCGAAGGTATGTCATTACCTTTTGTTCACGACGAATGACAGCAAGTTCAATCAAAATGCGATGCGATAAATCGAGCGGAAGTGGCATGTAATTGTCGGTCTCAGAGTTGGCATAACCAAACATCATTCCCTGATCGCCAGCACCCTGATCCATTTTGTCGGCTTTGTCAACACCACGATTGATGTCGGGGCTTTGCTCGTGAATGGCGCTAAAAACGCCGCACGAATCGCCATCGAACCGGTACTCGGCTTTAGTGTAACCAATTTCGTTGATAACCCGACGTGCAGTTTCCTGAACGTCAACATAAGTTTTAGATTTTACCTCTCCTGCAAGTACTACCTGGCCGGTGGTAACCAATGTTTCGATGGCAACTTTCGAGTTGGCATCGTGGGCGAGAAATTCGTCCAGAAGTGCATCTGAAATCTGATCGGAAACTTTATCAGGATGGCCTTCTGAAACTGACTCGCTGGTGAAAAAATAACTCATAATCTGTTTAATTTAGATACCTGATACAACAGTAAATCACTGATTGTGTTCAGATAAAAGATTTATACAATTAAAAGTTGTGGGAATATTGACTAAATAGCAAGATAAAAAAAGCATTACGTTTTAGCATTTTTTTCAGTGGTTGCAATCAGAACAAATTTATCCACATAACTGATGCAAATTTAAAACTTTTTTAAGACAAAGCCGCCTTTATTTTAAAAAAGTCATTTTTCAAAGTAAATCTGTTGATAATGGTCAACTGTCAATGTGTATATCCCTGAATCCCAAAAAGTATAACACTCCATCCAGTCCGATGGTCGAAATCGATTGTTGTGCGTTAGCCTTAACTTTTGGTTTGGCATGGAAAGCAATTCCGAGTCCTGCCAGATTCAGCATCGGCAAATCGTTGGCACCATCGCCTACGGCAATAACTTGCTCTAAATCAATTTTTTCAACTTGGGCTATTAATTTCAATAATTCGGCTTTTCTCTTTCCATCTACAATATCGCCCAAATGTTTGCCAGTTAATTTTCCGTCAACAATTTCCAGTTCATTAGCATATACATAATCAACATCAAAAAGCTTTTTCAATTGATTGCCAAAATAGCTGAATCCCCCCGAAAGAATGGCTATTTTGAATCCGCATTTTTTCAATATAGACATCAACCGTTTAGCACCATCCATGATAGGCAGATTCTCAGCAACTTCTCTCATGACACTCTCGTCCAGTCCTTTGAGTAATGCTATCCGTTGTACAAAACTTTCCGAAAAATCAATTTCACCTCGCATGGCTTTTTCAGTAATAGCTCGAACTTCTTCACCAACTCCGGCTCGATCGGCCAACTCATCAATCACTTCGGTTTTGATAAGAGTCGAATCCATATCAAAGCAAATTAATCGGCGATTGCGGCGAAACATATCGTCTTTTTGAAACGAAATGTCGATACCCAGTTCCGCTGAATAAGTCAGAAACTGAGCAGAAAGTATATTCTTGTCAAGCAACTCTCCCCTAACCGATAGCTCGATGCACGACCTTACAGCATTTTCATCTTCGGATTGTAAACTGGGTCTGCCAGTTAATCGTTTAATAGAGTCAATATTTAAGTTCTGATCAGAAACAGCTTTTGTAACTTTCGACAACTGTTTGGCGGTTATTACTCTACCAAGGATAGTAACAATATATCTGCTTTTACCTTGTCTACCTACCCAATTGTTGTAACGTTCGTGTGTTACCGCAGTAAAACGCACATTTACATTTAGTTCAGAACATTTGAAAAGCACTTCTTTTAAGATATGCCCCGATTCGGCATTGTCCGACATTTTGAATAGGATTCCCAATGATAGCGTGTGATGTATATCGGCTTGTCCAATGTCCAAAATAGTGGCATCATATTTTCCTAGAATTTCGGTGATAGAAGAGGTTACACCGGGTTTATCTTCGCCCGATATACTGATTAATATTATTTCGCTATTTGGCATTTGTAAATTATGTTTATTGTCAATTTTCAATATCTAATAGGTTTTTCATCTTGGTCGAATTGCTACTTAGTCAGATCCTGAAATACATTTTCAAGGCTTTGTTGCTGTTCTTTCAATGAAAGTAGAACAAGCTGATTATTAACTGCAAAATGGAAGAGTGCAGGCCGCAAATCGCTAGTGCTATCCGATTCGGCTATGAATGTTGTTGAATTAATCGATTCAATTGTCCGGAGACCCTGAAGTTTTCGGATCGCATCCAAATCCGGTGATTTATCAAATTCGACAAATACTGTTTGCTTCTGCACAAATTGACCACCCTTAAGTTGTTCAATCGAACCATCTGCTACCAAAATACCTTTATTTATAATGATTACCCGGCTGCAAATGGCTTCTACTTCCTGCATAATGTGGGTCGAAAGCATCACTATTTTGTTGGTACTGATGGTTCTGATCAATTGCCTGATTTCTTCCAACTGATTGGGATCAAGTCCGGTAGTCGGTTCATCCAAAATTAGTACAGCCGGATCGTGAATCAATGCCTGAGCCAATCCAATGCGTTGACGATAACCTTTGGAAAGTGCCCCAATTTTTTTATGCTGCTCCGTTTTAAGACCGGTGAGTTCAATCATCTTCGCAGCCTGCTCTTTTTTATCCGGAAGTTTATAAAATCCGGCGACCATTTCAAGGTATTCCCGAACATACAAATCAGTATAAAGGGGATTGTTTTCAGGCAAATAGCCAATTTGTGAGCGGATGGCGACATTTTTGGTTTCAACCGTTTCTCCATTTATGGTTACAGTTCCACCGTCAGAAGAAAGATAACCAGTGATAATCTTCATCAGTGTAGATTTTCCGGCACCATTTGGCCCTAAAAATCCAACTAATTCACCGGTTCCGATTTCAAACGAAACCCGATCAAGTGCTTTTTGGTTACCGTAAAATTTGCTTATCTGGTCTATTTTGATTGTCATTTTACCTTTATTTAAGTTTAGCAAAAGTACAGATTTCTCCCGATTACTAAATCAGCTTTTAGAAATGGAACTCCTATGGATTATTTTTATTAGTTTCGTCATCTGACTCTTTGTAAATATGGGTCATTAACCTTTCGTTTTTATCTACTTTAAATTAACTTTGTCGCCCCAATACATGGTAAATGAAGGATCAGAACTTTAACTACATAGAGGATTTGACGAAGTATCAGCGACAGAAAACATCGTTGGTGCGGATAGGAGGAGTATTGCTTGGGGATCAAAATCCGATTCGGATTCAATCAATGACAGATACCGATACCAGCGACACCGAAGCAACGGTTGAACAAATTATCCGCATTATAAAGGCTGGCGCTGACATGGTTAGGGTAACTGTTCGTGGAGTTGCTGACGCTGAAAACCTAAAAAATATTAAGAGTGAACTCGTGGCCAGAGGATTTGAAAATCCATTGGTTGCTGACATTCATTTTAACCCACATTTAGCTGAAATTGCTGCGAAATATGTGTTCAAGGTTCGTATTAATCCCGGAAATTTTTACGATAAACGAGCCAAATTTGAACATCATCTTTATGCCGACGACGAATATAAAGCTGAACTTCAGAAAATAGAAGAGCATTTTGTACCTTTTTTGCAAATGCTAAAAGATACCAATACAGCACTTCGCATTGGAGCAAATCAGGGTTCATTGTCCGATCGCATTATGAGCCGATACGGAGATACTCCGGCCGGAATTGTTGAATCTGTCATGGAATTTCTGCGTATTTGCCAGAAACAGAATTTTGACAACGTGGTCATTTCTATCAAATCGAGCAATACCCGCACGATGGTTTATACCGTTCGTTTGCTGAACTACAAAATGCGGCTTGAAGAAATGAGCTACCCGCTTCATTTGGGCGTTACCGAGGCTGGAGAAGGTGAAGATGGACGAATTAAATCGGCGGTTGGAATTGGAGCATTGCTGGCCGATGGTATTGGCGACACGATTCGTGTTTCGTTGACCGAAGCTCCTGAAAATGAAATTTCGGTGGCTCGCAAGCTGATCAACCACATTGAGACATACAAAAATCACAAACCCATAAAGGCGCCGCTTTTCGCCCAAATTAATCCATTTGAATATGAAAGGCGTTCTGTTCGTCCGGTTTTGAAAATGGGCGATAAAAATTTGCCAGTTGTTATGGCAGATCTGCGTGGACGTACTCCATCAGAAATTCTTCCTTTACGCGGAAAACAAATTCCGGAGTATTTCTTCAATAACCAGGACGTACTTGATTTGGAAGGCAATTCATACCCTGTACTCACGCTTGAAGAATATTTATTTGGTGGTTCACATTGGGGACAAACCAAATTCATCCGGACCAACAAAGAGGAATTCGATCATTTCATGAATGAGAATCCGGAAATTATAACCAAGCTGAAACAAACCCGGAAAACAATATTAATACTTGAAAGTTTTAACAGGAATCCGTTGGCTGATTTGCGTGCTTTTTTCATGACATTAGAATCGCACATCTGGAAAGTTCCTGTGGTGATTTTCAGAAAATACAACGAACGCTATCTGGAAAATCTACAAATAAAAGCCGCTGCCGATCTGGGTGGTTTATTAATCGACGGTTATGGCGATGGTATTTGCATCACCAACGAATCGGAGCAAATCACTTTTACCGACCTGAAAGATCTGAGCTTCTCCATTCTTCAGGCAAGCCGTATGCGACTGACCAAAACCGAATTTATCTCATGCCCGGGCTGTGGCCGTACTTTATTCGATCTGCATGAAACGACCATCAAAATCAAAGCTCATTTTAATCATCTTGATCATTTGAAAATCGGTGTAATGGGGTGTGTGGTCAACGGGCCTGGCGAAATGGGTGATGTCGATTATGGATTTGTTGGTGCTGGTCCAGGAAATGTGAATCTGTATAAAGGGCAGGTACTTATAAAAAGACACATTCCGTTCGAACAAGCGGTTGAAGAACTCGAAGCGCTTATCCGCGAAAATGGCGACTGGAAAGATCGCGAAGCCTAATTCTACAAGTATTCCTGAAATATTTTTTCAATTTTTTGCCCAGGTTCAAGCCAAAATCCTTTGAGCCCAAATTCTATTGCGCTTTCAATATTTTGAAGAGAATCATCAATAAATAAAGACTCATTTGGATCAATTCCCGAGATCCTGATGATCTCCTGATAAGATTCTGGTAAGGGTTTTCGATAGCCAATTTCGTTGGAATAAAAATCTTTTTCGAATAACGAGGAAACCTCAAATCCGTGCTGATTTCTAAAATTAGAATGAATTTTTTCAACATGAATAGCATTGGTATTGCTGAAAAGATAGATTTTGAAATCTTTCCGGAGATTTTTCACGAGCTCAACCCTCACTACCGGGAAATCGAGCAACATGGCAGTCCAGGCATCATTAATTTCCTGAAATGAAACCTTTTGCGGAAGTAATTCATTTACTCCATTTCGAAATTCATCGGAAGTAACTTTGCCCAGTTCCATCTGGTAGAAAATATCATGATCGTATGAAAGTCCTTTATCTCCAACCAATTGTTTCATTCCCAGCTTTCCGAATGCTTCAATCGTTTTCTTTGGATCGATATTCAATAATACTCCACCAAGGTCAAAAATTATATTTCTGATTCCATTCAGCATTTCCATCACAATCAATTTTTTCAGTTCACAAAAATCAGAAAAAAACTGGAAAATCAAAGATCGACTAGGGATTTGATATTTTTTAAACATCTGATCTCTTATCTTTGAGGATGAAATCAATTGATAAACCATGGGAAACCCGCAGACAATATGGTATAATAAAGAGAAAAACTTGGTCGAAACGATTGATCAGAGGTATTTGCCTTTCCAAAAGCTGATTGTTGAAATCCAAACTTTGGATGAGAGTAGATTTGCAATCACAGATATGATTGTGCGCGGTGCACCTTTGATTGGAGTCACGGCTGCTTATGGAATGTATCTGGCCGCCCTAAATTTTTCAGGAACTGATTTTGCATCAGAAATGCATCGTGCTGCCGTTTGGCTAAAATCATCGCGACCGACAGCCGTTAATCTTGCTTTTGCAGTTGATGAGGCACTTGATGTTGTTTCGGATCAGAAAACAGTTTCAGAAAACGTACAATCCCTCTTTGTCTATGCCGAAACCTTGAAGCAAAGCGAAATCGCATTCAGCAAAAATATTGGTCTTCACGGATTGGAATTAATCAAATCGATCAGTAAAAAGAAGAATGGAGAATCGGTTCAGATTCTGACTCATTGTAATGCCGGACGGTTGGCTTGTGTAGAACTTGGAACCGCAACTTCGCCGATTTATCTGGCTCACGAAGCCGGAATACCAGTCCATGTTTGGGTTGATGAAACACGACCCCGAAACCAGGGTGCCCGCCTGACCGCATGGGAACTTGGTGAAGCCGGAATTCCACATACTGTTATTCCTGATAATGCTGGCGGCCATCTGATGCAGCACCAAATGGTTGATCTGGTCATTGTAGGCAGCGACCGCACCACATTGAACGGAGATGTCGCCAACAAAATTGGAACCTACCTGAAAGCCCTTGCTGCAACCGATAACGGAGTCCCGTTTTATGCAGCTTTACCCTCAACAACAATCGATTGGAATATGAATGATGGAATTGCTGAAATCCCAATCGAACAAAGGGATGGACGTGAAGTTTCCATGATGGAAGGAATGCTTAATAATGAAGTGCATGAATTTAGGATACTTCCGGAGAAAAGCCCGGTGGCCAATTTTGGGTTCGATGTTACTCCTGCCCGACTGGTTACCGGTTTAATTACCGAACGTGGAGTCTGTAAAGCAACTAGAGAGGGTATTTTGAGCTTGTTCCCTGAAAAAAGTCAACCCAATGAATGAAGGATATATCAAGTTTCAATGTAATTGGGAACAGAAAAAAATCCTGATTCCGGAAGAAGTATTTTTGCGGCTGGAGAAAGAACGTTCAAAACTTTACGAGTTGAACTTGATTGGCATGTATCCCAATGGAATTGGCTACGGAAATATTTCAGTCAGGTTGAACAAACGTACTTTTATAATAACTGGCAGTGCAACCGGACAATTCTCCGCACTTGACCATTCCCAATATTCATTGGTCACGGAATACAAATTTCCCAATAATTCCATTTCTTGTATTGGTCTGACCAAAGCTTCAGCCGAAAGTCTGACCCATGCTGCTGTTTATGAAGCACTTCATGAAGTTGGCGCCGTGGTTCATGTTCATTGTTTGAAACTGTGGGAAAAACTTCTGAATATTTATCCCACAACTTCCGGTGAAATTAAATACGGAACGCCTGAAATGGCTCTTGGGGTTCAATCTTTGGCAGCCGAATTGGGGCTGAAAGATGAAAAAATTATCGTCATGGGCGGTCATCAAGAAGGAATTCTGGCATTTGGACAAAATTTGGAAGAAGCAACAACACAAATTATCAAAATTTATAATCGTTATCAAAATGACTAAAATTGCCATCATCGGAGGCTCAGGATTGGAAAATCCAGCCATTCTGAAAAATGCAACTGAGCTAAAAGTGGATACGCCTTACGGATCGACCACTTCTGATTTTAAGTGTGGAGTGATTAATGGACAAGAGGTTGTGATACTTTCGCGACATGGTCGCCAGCATACAATCCCACCAACCCAAGTAAACAACCGGGCAAATATTTGGGCGATTCGAGAAATTGGATGTACACACATTCTGGCAACTACTGCCTGCGGAAGTTTGCAACAGGAAATTGGTCGTGGCGATTTTGTAGTACTCGATCAATTTATCGATTTTACCCGACACCGGCCAGTAACTTTTTTTGAATCATTCGAGCCACGCGAAATGAAACATACGCCAATGGCCGATCCATTCGACAATTATCTTAGGTCAAAAATAATAGAAACGGCACACGAATTAGGGATGAAGCTTTTTGAATCAGGAACTGTGGTAACCATTGAAGGTCCCCGATTTTCAACACGTGCCGAATCGAACATGTTCCGTTTATGGGGTGCCGATGTAATTAATATGTCAACTGCTCCAGAAGCAATTTTAGCCAATGAGCTTGGAATTCCATATGCCGCTATTGCCATGAGTACTGATTACGACTGTTGGAAAACAGATGAGGCTCCGGTAACCTGGGGCGATGTTTTAAAAGTTTTCAATGAAAATGTGAGTCATGTAATTGATCTTCTTATTCATACAATTGGGAAAATCTAATTTGAAATTCTCAGGATGAAAAATTACATTTCTTTTTAAATTTTGTAGGTGATTTGGATATTATTTGGCACACGTTTTGTAAAAGCGAAGACAATGAAGTTGTCTCAAAGCCATGAACAATTTTTAAGTAGATCGGTCAATTATGAGTTAAAAGAGAAAAGGTTAAAAAAATTGACATGATTTTATAGATCAGAGCTAGAGGCCATTCCTGAATTTCAGGAGTGGCTTTTTTCATTTAGTATTCAAAGAATGGTTTTACATGATATAAAAAAAGCTCCATTCAGAGCTTTCAAATATTATTGATTAACATGAATCCAGACACCTGATGCGGGATTTTTTGAAAGCAAAGAATTTAACTCTTTCTGCGCCTCTCCCAGAGTGGCAAATCCTTCCATTGCAATGCGATTAAGGCCATTGAAAACGCCAAGGTTTTGTCCGTCATAACCTTGTTCTTTAAGTTGTTGTATGAATTTATTGGCATTTTCTGCGCTTCTGAAACTTCCTCCAATGATGAAATATTTGGATGGTGTGACTTCCGTTGGAGAAACATTTGACGAATTTTCAACTAAACTTTGTTCCTGTGCCGGAGTGGATAAAGCCGGAGTATTTTGCATCAGCGTTTCCCACATTCCCATATCCGATTTCGACACATATTCATTGTTGTGTTTCATTGGGATGAGTGCCAATGCAATTAATAACGGAATGGCAATGGCAAGCTTTCTCAGCTTACGATGCTGAAAAATAACTGGAACGGGTTCGCGATATTCTACTTTAATTGCAGGTTTCGGAATCTGACGCTGATAAAGCTTTTCATAAGAGAAATTCTGCAAACCGTATGATTCTACCAATAGATTTTGTTTGACCTGAGGTTCAAATTGCAGGTTTTCTCTTGAATCGTAATGCAGATAACCAACACCTTCAAAATAAACATTGCGGTTTCTCTCCAAATTAAGCATGGTTTCTTCAACAAAACTATCTAGCTTCTGCTTGGCATTGAAATAATCGATGCCTTCAGCTTCTGAAATAAAATTAACCAGCAATCCATCGTTGGAAATGAGTTTGTTGTTAAACGCAATTTCTTTTGTTGGAGGGAAAAATTGATTATTTTCTATTGTTGCAGGTTTGTAGTTTGCTACAAATCCACCAAAACCAGGAATGATTACACAATCATTCAGAAGTAAAATTTCTTTTATGTATTGACTAATTTCCACGCTTTACATGTTTAAGTACTCAAAAGTAAGAAATTTAAGCATTGCTTCAACCCAAAGTTTTCAACAGTTAAACTTTTGTTATGTAAAAAATCTTAATGTGACACTTTAAGATTAAGAAATCCAGATTATTCCTAATTTTGTGGCTTGTCTGAAATAAAAGTCATAACATGAAGCAAATTTTAGTTACAGGGGGTACTGGATACATTGGGTCGCATACAACCGTTGAATTGCAAAATGCAGGTTTAGAGGTAATTATTGTTGATAATCTATCGAATTCAAGCATCAAAGTGTTGGATGGTATTGAAAAAATTAGCGGTATTCGTCCAGCTTTCGAACAGTTCGATTTAATTGATGAAGTTAAGGCAGAAGCCTTTTTTACTAAATATCCGAACATCGAGGCGATTATCCATTTTGCAGCATCAAAAGCAGTGGGCGAATCGGTTGAAAAACCCTTGTTGTATTACCGAAACAACTTGGTTTCGCTGATAAATTTGTTGGAGTGTCAGCTTAAATTTGGGATTCCAAATATTGTTTTTTCTTCGTCGTGTACTGTTTACGGACAACCCGATAAATTGCCGGTTACTGAAAATACTCCACGAAAAGATGCCGAATCGCCATATGGAAATACCAAGCGGGTAAATGAGGATATTTTACATGACACAATTACAGCCAATCCTCAGCTTAAGGGCATTGCTCTTCGTTATTTCAATCCGGTTGGTGCTCATCCATCGGCTCTCATAGGTGAACTTCCGATAGGTGTGCCTGCCAATCTTGTTCCGTTTATTACCCAATCAGCTGCTGGGTTGCGTGGCGAGCTAAAAGTTTACGGCGACGATTACGATACTACTGATGGTTCGGCTGTTCGCGACTACATCAATGTGGTTGATCTGGCAAAAGCACATGTTGTTGCCGTGAAGCGTTTGCTTGAAAACAAAAATAAAACCAGATATGAGATTTTTAACCTGGGAACCGGGAATGGCGTTTCAGTACTTGAAGCAGTACATGCTTTTGAGAAGGCTACCGGAATGAAACTAAACTTTAAAATTGTTGGTCGTCGAACAGGTGATATTGAAAAAATTTGGGCAGACACCACTTTGGCCAATGAGGAATTAGGTTGGAAAGCGGAAAAGGGTCTTGAAGAAACTATGTTATCAGCCTGGCTTTGGGAAAAACGGGTAAGAGGAATTGAATAAATAATCATTACTAATAACAAAGAGAGCTATCCCAATTTGGAACAGCTCTCATTAACCTAAACCACAAAATCTTACCTATTTGTTTTCTGCTAATCTTCCTTCATCAATCAAATTCTGAACCACTTTTGCTTCTTCCATATCAGCAACCCATTTTGTTAACAATTGGGCTTCCTTCTGGTAATCAATTTCTGCACCTGAATTAAAAATGAAATCTGAGGAATTCAGATTCTCAAATTGTGATACTCCTGCAAATGAAGATGCTTCCTCGTTCGAACCAAAACTTCTTTTATGAATCAGCATGTGAATGGTTTTTGCTTCTTCCTGATCGGCAACCCATTTAGTTACCAATTGAGCTTCTTTCTGATAATCAATTCCTGCATTTACATCTTCATTAAATACAAATTCTTTTGAATTCAGATTTTCAAATCTTAAAATTTGTTCATTCAGAGTTCTGGCGATACGCAAAGTACTGTATCTTGATGCTGCATTGACGTTTAATACTCCAACTAATCCAAGTGTACAAATAAGAATGAATGTGTTAATTTTCGTTTTCATAACTTTATTTTTTAAATGTTTTTATTGTTCCTGTTTATTTACTGTTTCAATTTCGAATCAAATATACTTTGGCCTCAGCAGCTTTAAAGAATGGAATAGATAGTTAGCCGGTTTTTATCGGCAAATGGGGCGATTTTAAGTTTTATTGACTAGTAAAAAGCTTGGTTTTCAAAAATTTAACTCGTTTTATTAGGTGATTAATACCACATCAATGGCAATTTTCATTGACTTTGAAATTGAATATTGACTTTATATTTGACCAAACAGACAAGCCTGCATTTATTTAAAATGAATATTGTTCCCGATTCAAAATGATCGCCTAGTTTCATTTTATGCTAATTTTCTGTAATTTTATAGGTAACCATTTAATCAACAATCAGATTAATCCTGAGTCAAAAATGAAACGAGCTATGTGGAAGACTTTGCTCACACACGATAATGACAATTATAGCGAATTCCTTATCTGCCTATAAATGTCATCTGGCAATTGAAAAACAAATTATAAACAGATGAAAATTCCAATATTTATATGCCTGACCGAACTTTTATTTCCCCGGCTTTGTGTGGTTTGTGGTGATAAACTGATCGAACAGGAACAGTGGATTTGTCTGCATTGTCTTCATCATATTCCAAGAACAAATTATCATCTTCATCCTGATAATCCTGTTTCACGTTTATTCTACGGAAGAGTCCAGATCGAATTTGCTACTGCCTTTTTTACGTTCAGTAAAGGGAGTCAGTACCAAAAATTGCTGCATAATTTGAAATACAAAGGAATGAAAGAGCTTGGCGAGGAAATTGGGAAGCATTTTGGTATTGATCTGATGCAATCGCCCGAATTTTCATCGGTTGATGTGATTTGTCCAGTTCCTTTACATCCACAGAAAGAGAAGAAACGCGGATACAACCAAAGCTGGTGGATTTCTTCAGGAATTGCAAAGCAGATGAATAAAGAACTTTCGGCCAATAACCTGAAACGAGTCACAGCAACTGAAACGCAAACACGAAAAAATCGTTTCGAACGCTGGCAAAACGTGGAAGGTATTTTCGAGTTATCCAATCCTGAAGCTTTCTCCGGAAAACATATTTTATTGGTCGACGATGTCGTGACTACCGGCTCAACGCTCGAAGCCTGTGCAGCGTCCATTATTTCAAAAACCAACGCGCGGGTGAGTATTGCCACATTGGCGACTGCCTGATTGATTAATTTCTCTCCTATAAACCTGACAAACATTCATAGAAATCAAAAAATGGTTTTTATACCTTTGCCAGATATAAACCATTCGGTTATGAATGTCATTTTAAGGAACATCTTAATAACTGCACTTTTTAATCCACTTTTCCTGAACCTGAAAAACAGGGACGGATTTACTGTTTAACCTCCATTTGCTGTTAGTCCAACAGACATCATTTCAATTCTTTTATCAAAAAATCAGTTCATTTTTAACTTGCATCGAAGGATGTTTGGTTAATCGTGTACCTTAATATTTAAAATTATGAATTTACCATTTGCCGAAAACTATAAAATCAAAATGGTAGAACCCATCTACCGTTCAACCCGCGAACAACGGGTACAATGGATTGCCGATGCAAACTACAATCTATTCAATCTGAGCAGCGACAAAGTTTTTATCGACCTGCTGACCGATAGCGGCACCGGAGCCATGAGCGACCGCCAGTGGGCCGCCATCATGACCGGCGATGAAAGCTATGCCGGATCATCATCATACTATCATCTTAAAGAAAAAATACAAACCATCTTCGGATTCGAACATTTTTTGCCAACACATCAAGGCCGCGCTGCAGAGAATGTTCTGTTTTCAGTTCTGCTGAAAGAAGGCGATCTGGTTCCCGGAAATTCGCATTTCGACACCACCAAAGGTCACATCGAGTATCGAAAGGCAAAAGCCATCGATTGTACCATTGACGAAGCTTTTGATACCGATAGCACATTTCCGTTCAAAGGCAATGTCGATCTTTTCAAACTCGAAAAAGTATTCAAACTTCAGCCTGAAAAGAATATTCCTGCGATGATTATGACAATCACTTGTAATTCTTCCGGAGGCCAGCCAGTTTCGATGGCAAACCTGAAGGCGGTGAAGGAAATGGCAACGGAATATGGTGTGCCGGTAATTTTTGATTCGGCTCGTTTTGCCGAAAATGCCTGGTTTATTCAACAACGCGAAGAAGGATATTCAACAAAAACGATCAAGGAAATCGTGAGCGAAATGTTCACTTATGCCGATGCCATGACCATGAGCAGTAAAAAAGACGGCGCTGTAAACATTGGCGGTTTTATGGCCATGAGAAATATCGATTGGTACGATAAAGCCTCAACGTTCAACATCATGTACGAAGGTTTTGTAACCTACGGAGGAATGGCCGGACGCGACATGAATGCATTGGCCGTTGGTCTTGACGAGGTTACTACCAATGATTTTCTGGACACCCGAATTCGGCAGGTTCATTACTTGGGCAACAAGCTCATGGAATACGGAATACCTATTCAGCAACCGATTGGCGGACATGCCGTTTTTGTAGATGCCAAAAAGTTTTTGCCTCTTGTACCAAAAGAAGAATACATTGCTCAAACACTTGCAATTATCCTATATCTGGAAGCTGGTGTTCGTGGAGTTGAAGTAGGAACTTTGCTGGCCGATCGCGATCCGGAAACCAACGATAACCGCTATCCAAAACTTGAATTTTTGCGTCTGGCCATTCCACGTCGCACCTATTCAAACAATCACATGGACGTGGTGGCAGCAGGACTTAAAAACATTTTTGCCATTCGCGATGAGATCAAAACGGGTTTGCTCATCCGTAAAGAAGCTGCAATTATGAGGCATTTTACCGTTCTTCTGGAAAAAGTACAATCATAAAAGAAGCGGAGGTAAACTCTTTTTGAATTTACCTCCGCTTTTATAATCTTCGATTCCGATAGCTCACAAATCAAGTCTGTACAAGACTGTTGTACTAAGCACATTATTGAACTGGTTGCTTTTCCAGTACCAAAGGGCAGCACCTGGTTGAGCCCTAATCGGCAAAACGGAATAAGCCCCGCGTAGATCAATAAAAAGCCTTTTCGTGAACTGAAACCTAAACCCAAGCATTCCTTGAAGATCCAGTGAATTAAACGGATGTCGATCCTGCGGGGGTAATTTTCCGTAGTCATTGTATTCGTTCCCACTAACCAGAAAGCCCGGAGAAACACCAATCAGAAGTGATATTCTTTCACTGGTTCGTATTCCGAGATAAACCGGAAGATCGACATAATTCAATCGCATGATGTATTTGATCTGTCCGTTAGTTGCCAGTGAATCAATGTTCCGGCTACCTTTCTGCATCAATTTAAGTTCCATTCCGGCATAAACAGTCCTCGAAAGATCAGTCTGAACGTATCCACCCAAGGCAACTCCCGGTTTTTTGTAGCCTTTATACAAATCACCATCAACTTGAGTAGCATTAAATCCACCAATTACGCCGCCTTCAAATCGTTGAGAATAACCATTTAAGCTGACAATTGCCAGCAGCAAAAAGATCAAATAAAACAGCTTCATATATGTGATATTAATTTTTCTTTCAATATTTCAACTCCTCTTCCGGCTTTTTCCTGAATGTAGTTCACATTCCGAATATAGACCGATGGACGTTCAGGGTCGATTACAAAAATGGGGGTTCCTCTTTTCGCATAGTTGACCAGTCCGGCAGCCGGATAAACATTGAGTGAAGTGCCTATGACCACCAGAATGTCAGCCGACTCAACAATGGGAATGGCATCGTCCATTGCCGGAACTGCCTCGCCGAACCAAACAATGTACGGACGAAGCTGGCTGCCTTTTGCGCACTTCTGTCCGAATTTCAATTCCCAACCGTCAATGTCGTAAATCAGCGATTCATCAACCGAACTGCGCGCTTTTTTGAGTTCGCCATGCAGATGTAAAACCGATGAACTACCCGCTCTTTCGTGCAGATCATCAATATTCTGGGTAATAATATGCACTTCAAAATCCTTTTCCAGATCGACCAAGCCCAAATGACCGGCATTTGGTTCCGATTCGTACAATTGCTTCCGGCGATCGTTGTAAAATTTCATCACCAGCATCGGGTTTTTCGCCCAGGCTTCAGGAGTAGCTACCTCTGTTACATCATATTCTTCCCAAAGTCCATCCATATCGCGAAAGGTACGGATGCCGCTTTCCTGGCTCATTCCGGCTCCTGAAAGGATAACCAATCTTTTCTTCATACAATATTATTTAATCATTTCGCGATCAGTCGCCCGGCGAAAACCATCAATTTTCAAACTTCCGTCTTTATAAATATCAACAATCATATAAGCGCTGTTTTCAGATCCGTCGCCATCAACGACAGCATTCACTGAATAATAAGGAATTCCGTTTATTAAATTGTAGCTTTCCTCATGAACATGCCCCTGGAAAACACAAAGCACCTTTCCCGATTGTTCCAGAATCTGCCTCACTGCGGCTGCGTTTTGAACCTCAAGTTTGACATCTCTCCAATGGCCAAGCATCTGGTGAACGAACACAACGACTGGCAAACTATTCTCCTTCAAATCAGCTTTTAGCCAGTTGATCTGACTTTCAGGAATAAATGAATCGTCCCATGAAAAATTGCCATGATCGTAGGCTTTTCCTTCTTTGGTAAAGTCTCCATCCAAAATCACAAAATGAATTCCCTTTTGATTGAAGGAGTAATAGCTTTTTGTCTTTGGAATTCCCGTATTTTCAACCCTTTCCAAAAATTGCTGTTTCGAAATTCCGTCGGTGTCGTGATTGCCCAGAACGTGGTAAGTCGGGCCTTTGAACTTTTGGAAAACCGATTCAATATCAGTGAGGTATTTCAGCGTATTGGCTTCATTCGGAACTGCATCCTGATCTTTAAAATCGCCTAGTTCAATCGCAAAATCAAGCTTTTCCTGATTCATTCGATCAATTGCTTCCTGAACTTTGGTGAGCGACTGGCGATAAAAACGTGTTCCGGCAGGTTCGCGATCAGCATCATGAACATCCGAAATCATTCCGAATCTGATCATTGGCTTTTCGCTATTTTTAGCAAATAACTCAGGCGAAAGCATCAATCCCGCAGCTGTAGTTCCAGCTATTCCAAGAAATTTTCTTCTTGAAAGGTTCCAATTGTTCGGCATAAACAGGTGGTTTAGTTTAAACCAAAGATAGGAATTAAACATTTGCATCCGGTTGATCCTAACTAAAACCTAATCATCCAAAAGTCAAATTTATCGGGAAATGTATCGCCTTAAACGCAAATTCTTCGCTATGAAGTTTATCTTTGACAATCATTCAGAAATTTACACAATCTCAAGTTTTTCAAGCAAAATGAGCAATACATCCAACCAAACACTTACATTTATTTTTGACAATAAAACGGATCATATCCTTTTGCACCAGATTGCTGAAGATGGTCCGCTGAAACGAAAACATTCAGGAATAAAAGGCAGCATCGGCATACTCGAAGACATGAATGATGCTGCTATCAGAAGCATTCAGGAAGCCAGCGATCTGGAGGTCTCACAAGCTGTCTTGCGTGGTGTGGTCAAAGCCGTTCAGGCTTCGACAGGCTCAGCCACCGTTTATTTCGTTTACGAATCGGCCAGATTTTCAGGGGAGCTGGAGAGTAAAATTTCGGGACGCCTGAAATGGGTTGATATTCTGGATATTTTCAACCTGCAAATGGAAAGCCTGGTTCAGGAAATTATGGCGAACTTGCTTGATGGTGAAAGTTTCTTTGAAGGCACTGTTCACCTGAGCAGTCAGGATGAAATCATTAGTTCCGACATCCGGATTTGCAATACAATTTGATCGTGAATAGCCAAACACGGGAAATTTCAACCTATAAATTTTTACATTTGCCTTAATGATTGATCAAGCTACAGTCGAGCGAATTGTTGATGCAGCACAAATTTCAGATGTGGTGTCGGAATTTGTTACGCTTAAGAAAAGAGGTGTTAACCAACTGGGATTGTGCCCTTTCCACAACGAAAAAACACCTTCGTTCACCGTTTCACCGGCTAAAGGAATTTTCAAATGTTTTGGATGCGGCAAAGGCGGAAACTCGGTAAACTTCATAATGGAACTGGAACAACTGAGTTATCCGGATGCACTCCGCTGGCTGGCCAAAAAATTCCACATCGAAATTGAGGAAAAGGAAGAATCGCAGGAAGAAAAGGCGCTGAAGGACGAACGCGAAAGTATGATGATTGTGTCGGCTTTTGCCCAAAAATATTTCAGCCGTTTTTTGCTGAACGAAAATGAAGGCCGCACCATCGGCCTGAGCTATTTGCGCGAACGCGGCATCCGCGACGACATCATTACCAAATTTGAATTGGGTTACTGCCCCGACGGAAAAGATTTGTTTACAAAGGCCGCCGAACGGGAAGGCTATAAAATGGAATTCCTCGAAAAGACTGGCCTGACGATCAAACGTGACGACTGGGTACGCGATCGTTTTGGAGGAAGGGTAATTTTCCCGGTTCACAATGTGGCTGGCCGGGTTATTGCCTTTGGCGGACGAACACTAACCAACGACAAAAAAGTGGCTAAATACCTTAATTCTCCGGAATCGGATATTTATCACAAAGGACGGACGCTCTATGGAATTTATCAGGCCAAGCGCGATATTACCCGGCTCGACAAATGTTACCTTGTTGAAGGCTACACCGATGTGCTGTCGTTCCACCAGGCTGGAATTGAAAATGTGGTCGCCTCATCAGGAACATCGCTTACGATTGAGCAAATCCGATTGATCCGTCGTTTCACTCCAAATATTACCATTGTGTACGATGGCGATGATGCCGGCATTAAAGCCTCGCTTCGGGGAATTGACATGGTTTTGGAAGAAGGCATTAATGTAAAAGTATTACCACTGCCACGAGGCGAAGATCCAGATTCGTTTGCCCGTTCGATGAGCGCCAGCGAGCTGACCGAATACATTAAAAAGAACGAAACCGACTTTATCAAGTTCAAGACTCAGCTTTTGATGGAATCCGTTGAAAACGATCCGGTTTCGAAAGCGCGTCTGATCAACGAAATCGTTCATTCTATTTCTGTTATTCCGGATACCATTACCCGAACCATTTATATTAAAGAATGCAGCCGATTGATGGATGTTCAGGAAGCGGTGTTATATTCAGAAATCCGGAAAATTCAGAACAAACAATCAGAAGACCATACCCGAAAAGAACTTCAGGAAATACAGATTCAGGCTGCCAAACCAGTAGTTCCGGTTACTGAAAAAAAAGTGGCCAATCCGTTCGAAACCGAAGAGCGAGAAATTATCCGGATTCTCCTGAAATATTTTCATCAGGAAGTATTCAAAATTGAGGATGAAACCACCCATGAAGTTCACACCTACACGGTTGGAGTTTATGTATTGTCTGAATTACAAAGCGATGGATTGATTTCAATCAATCCTAAAGTACGGGCTATTTTATCTGACATGGAACAAAATCTCGACATCAAGGAATTTGACCCGATCAGGTATTTCACACAACATCCGGATAATGAAATCAGCCAATACGCCAGCAACCTATTGGCCGAAAAATACGTCGAAAGTAAACGCTGGAGCAAAGGCGGCGCTTTCATTGAAACTGAAAGCGAATTGTTATACCTTTTGGTTCCAAAACTGGTTCAGGAATATAAACTGAAAAATGTAAAAGCTTTGCTTAAGAAACTCGAACATCAGATTAACGAAGCAAGCAAAAACAATGAGACAGAAAAGCTGATGGAGTGCATGGAGCAGTTTCAAAATCTGAAAAAAGTTATGAAAGAACTATCTGGGTCGGGTTTGGGATTTCGGGCGATCAACTGACAATCATTATACAAATATGAGAACACATTTTATTCACGACCGAAAAGAGATTGATGCCATTCTGAAGCAATGCAAAACTTGCTATGTGGCTATGTCTTTAGATGATGTACCATATGTTTTACCCATGAATTTTGCCATGGATGGCGACCGGGTTATTCTGCATTCGGCTCAGCAAGGTCGTATGTGGGAAACAATAAAAAAGAACCCGAAGGTCTGCATCAACT
>Ga0302292_1000550_pt1 | contig 26256 bp, 28 predicted proteins | sample III_Fen_N2_1_FD_194553 | JGI IMG/M metagenome (GOLD analysis project Ga0302292, IMG submission 194553) | Peat permafrost microbial communities from Stordalen Mire near Abisko, Sweden - III_Fen_N2_1 | ecosystem: Environmental > Terrestrial > Soil > Wetlands > Permafrost | place: Sweden: Abisko...
TCCCCATGCTTCTTTATTAGCAAGTGCCATATCAAAACTATCTAATGCTGGAAGTAAATCTTCAATTAAACCAGTAGTTACAAAGTTTCTAAGTTCTTTTAATTTTATTTCTTCATTTTTTTGAAGATTTATATAATCAGCTTTAGATCTTTGCCATCCTGTTAAATATTCTTCTTTTTCTTTACGACAAATTTTTAAATCTTCACGAATTTTTTTAACAACATCTTTTGTTTGTAGTACCTCTCCATCTTCTGTACTGTCTACAAATTCTAAATCCTGGAAGTTGTCATCATTAAGAACATCATTTAATGATTTTTCTAATGATTCATTATTTTCTTTTTTTATTTCTTCATCATTCATATGCTTATATTATACAAAAGACCCAAACTTTTACAAGCAAGGGTCTTTTGTATAAAGTAATTAAAATTTTTAACGCTTACTCCATTGTGGAGATTTACGAGCTTTCTTAAGTCCGAACTTCTTACGTTCAACCTTACGAGGATCACGTTTAAGCATTTTAGCTTTCTTAAGATTTCCACGTAATTCTATATCAAATAATACTAGTGCTCGGGCTATACCATGACGTACAGATTCAGCTTGTGCATGAATACCACCACCTTTTGTTGTAATAACAACTTCAAATTTCTCAGCTGGGTTTGATGTCTCAAAAGCAGAAGTAACTATCTTTTTTAATTCTGGTGTTGGGAAATAAACTGCTAATTCTTTTCCATTAATTATGTATGAATTCTTTGCTGCTTTGTATAGACGTACGATTGCAGTTGCAGTCTTACGGCGACCAATAGCTCGGAAATATTCTTTTGTTGATGCTTTCTTTTCCATATATTATTCAGTTATTGTTAAATGCTTCATCATAAGTGGTCTAAGTTTATTGGCTGGTAACATTCCTGTTACAGCTAATTCATAAAGACTTGCCCATCCTTTCTTTTCAATGATAGCCTTATTTGTTGAAGTTCTAAAACCACCTGGTTGTCCAGAATAACGCTCATGTAAAGTATCATTCATGCGACGTTCAGTCATTTTAGTTTTAGAAGCATTTGTTATAGTTACGCGAACATCTGAAAGTTTATTTGCAGCGTAATCAGGAGTTGTTTTACCCATTAATAACTTAGCGGCTTCAGAAGCAACATGGCCTAATACTCTACCTGTGGCATCAATTGTATGTGTTGTTGTCATATTATATAAATTCAATTACTGCCATCTTACTTGCATCACCTGCACGTCTTGGCAACTTTGTAATACGTGTATAACCTCCAGTACGACCTTTGTACTTTGGAGCTATTGTGTCAATTAATTTACTTGCTTCTGCTGTTAAATTGTATAAACGGGAAATAACTAAACGTCTTGATGCAAGAGTACCAACATTAGCCTTTGTAATCATTTTTTCAATCATTGGGCGAACTTCTTTTGCTTTTGCTTCAGTTGTTTCCATGCGTTCATGCGCAATAAGTGACAACATAAGACCCTTCATGAGTGCATGACGTTGATTTTTATTTCTACCAAATTTTCTTACGTTATTGTGATGTCGCATATATGATTACTATTACTAATTACTAATTATTTAAGTGTTATACCGTATTCTCCAAGGATTTTCTTTATTTCTTGAAGTCCTTTGTCTCCTATTCCTTCTATTTCAAGCAAATCTTCTTTTCTTTTTCGAGCAACTCCACCGATTGTACGAATATTTGCTCCTGTTAATGCATTTAATGTCCTTGTTGATAGATCTAATGTATCAATACGAGTCTTTAGTATATCAGTAAATTCATTATTGTCACTCTTTTTTGCATCTTCTTCACCTTTTCTTAATTCTTCTTTTGCTGGTTCGTTTGATATTAGTTTTGAAGATATAGTAAAACCGACAATTGCTTGTAATTGTTCTACCATAATAGTGATAGCTTGTTCAAGTGCTTCACGTGGAGTTAGTGTACCATCTGTATCAATAGTCATACGTAGACGATTATGGTTTGTTTTATCTCCAACGCGCATATTTTCTACTTCATAAGCAACACGGCGAATAGGAGTAAATATAGCATCAACTGCAATCATTCCGACTTCAGTTTTTGTTTTTTGATGTACGTCTTTTGAAACGAAACCAAGACCTTTTTGAACAGTCATTTCAATAGAAAGAGTATTATGTCCTGTTACTTCTGCAATATATAGATCTTTGTTTAAAACTTCAACTTGGCCAGAAACTTCAATATCAGAAGCCATAACTGTTTTAGGTCCTTTAACTGAAATTTTTACAGTTTGTGGTTCGTCTGTAAGTAAATGGAAACGAACTTGCTTTAAATGAAGCAAGATTGTAATTACATCTTCTTTTACGCCATCAATAACTGAAAATTCATGGTCAACGCCATCTATCTTTAGTGATGTTATAGCAGCACCTGCTAGAGAAGATAATATTATACGACGAAGAGAATTACCTAGAGTATGTCCATACCCAGGGTAAAGACCGTCTATTTCATAAACACCTTTAGTGCCTACTTCTGAAACGATTGATAATTTTGATGGTAAAATGATATTTAAATCAGACATATGATATTGGAAAGCAAAAAGCTCTCATACATTATTTATTAAAATTAACCATACTCTATCGACTATAAAATTCAAGAACAGTGTTAAGGTCAAGATAACCTTCAGTGTTTTTTGGTTTACTTTGTACAGTTCCAGTAAGAGTTTCGGCGTTAAATGTTAACCAATTAGGACAAGTATACTCTTTCATCTTTTTAACCATATCTGCAAAAAGAGGACTCTTCTTACTTCCTTCACGTACAGCAATTATGTCTCCAACTTTTACACGAGCTGATGCTACGTTTGTTTTCTTTCCATTCAAAGTTATATGACCATGAGAAACCATTTGACGTGAAAGACGACGTGTGTGAGCAAGCCCAAGGCGGTAAGTTACGTTATCAAGACGAGTTTCAAGACATTCAAATAAGTGATCTGTAGCTGGAGTACCTTTTGTAGCAACAGATTCATTTATGTAATTTGAAAGCTGTTTTTCACTTATACTATACATAAAACGAACTTTTTGTTTTTCAATAAATTGTAAAGCATATCCTGAAAGAGCTTTAGGGCGCTTATTTTTCATGTTTTTAGCATGACGAGCTTCAGACGCAACAAATTTAGCTGTTTGACATTTTTCAAACACGCCTGGGCCTAAACGTCTACAAATTTTATATTTTTGAACTGTTTTCATATGATTTTATTTTTATACTCTACGTGGTTTTTTAGGTTTTGGTCCATTATGAGGAACTGGAGTTACATCGCGTACACCTGAAATTTCTATATCATAAGCCATAAATGCACGGATAGTAGGTTCGCGACCGCTACCTACCCCTTTAACTTTAACATCAACTTCTTTAATTCCAAGGTTTTTAGCCTTTTCGCCTATAGTTGCACCAGCTTTAGAAGCAGCAAATGGTGTACCCTTTTTTGCACCTTTGAATCCAAGTGATCCAGCTGAAGTCCAGAATAATGTATTACCTTCTTTATCAGAAAGAATTACTTTTGTATTGTTAAATGTAGCTTCAACGTGTAAAGTACCAGAAATAATTTTTTTCTTTGGAACTTTTGCACCTTGTTTAGGAGCAACATCTAACACCTTTTCAGGTGCTGCAGAGTTAGCTTCTTCTTTTTTGGTTATAATTTTTATCTTTCCCATTTTTTTGATGTAGTATTAAAATATTTAACTTAACTTTTCTAAATCGCAATCATTCATTTCAGGTCCTAAGTTTTTTCAGCCTTTCTTCTTCCACTACCCATAGTCTTACGAACGTTACCACGAACTGTACGAGAATTTGTTTTAGTTCTTTGTCCATTAACTGGTAAGCGACGCATATGACGGACACCTCTGTAAGCTTTAATATCTTTTAATCTTTTAATATTTGAAGCAATTTCACGTTTTAGAACTCCTTCAATTGACATAGTTTCAATAACTTTACGAATTGCATTTTCTTGATCAACTGTAAGAGCATCGGCTTTTATTGTTGGGTCGATATCTACTTCTTTAAGAATCATACGAGCGCGAGAAACGCCTATACCAAAAAGTGCTGTAAGGCCAATATCAAGATGTTTATTATTTGGAATTGTTATACCTAGTATTCTCATAAATTATTGTTTTTGTTTGTGTTTAGGATTTGAACAAATGACGCGAAGATGACCTTCTCGTTTTACCATTTTACATTTTGTACAAATTTTTTTTACTGCTGATTTAATCTTCATACATTATTAATGCGAAATAAAAATATAGGGCTTATGTACCCTGTATTTTTAACTTAGCACTGTTGAACCATAATACACTATTAAATAATAAAAAGCAAGTTAATTTCTCTTAATGATCCTTCCCTTGCCTCCATAAGGATCTAAAAGCACTTCTACCTTATCTCCGACCAAGACTTTTATTCTATGCATGCGCATTTTACCAGCAAGATACGAAATGATAAGTTTTGAACTATCACCTATATCTACTCGAAAAAGCGTATTGGGAAGAGCTTCTACTACTGTACCTATGACGGTTTGATTATCTTTTTTATCCATTTTTATAGTTTATATTTTAACAAATAAAACGTTTATAGTCAAATTTAAAGATGACTAATCTATTTATTTTAACTTTTTTATTTAAATTTAATGTATTAATTATATTATTTAATTGTAATATTTATTTTAGATGTATCCTCAGGGAGATATGATTGCCATGGTGGAAAAATACTAGTACTAGCTGTTATTATTGCGGGGTCTTGTTTAAAGATTGATTGAATATTTATTTTTGATATACCTATTAAATTATTTTTAAGAAAATTGATGTCTGGATTCCAAATAGATTCAAGGTTTCCACTTAATGAAAAAGAAACAGTTTGAATATCTTTATCTATTATTTTATTTTCATCAATAAAATTAAAAGATAGTTTTGAAAGATCTGGAGTTTCTATTTCTTTTAATTCTTTTTCTGAGATATTTGGTAATAGATTTTTAATAACAGCAAGAGATAAATCACTTTCTTTTAAAATAACAGCTGATAATATTCCGGAAATTTTAATATCTACTTTTGGATCATCAGATAAAATATTATTATTTATTTCATATGAGTATTTAGATGCATTAGGATATAAAATATAACCTGGTGGAACTAATGCTTCGGCTTTTTTAATTAAATTGTTTTTAAATGAAGAATTTGCAAATGTATCAAGATCTATTTTATCTTGATCTCCTATCATATAAACTATACCTTGAGCACCACCAGTTGTTGGAGTTACAGATTTACCGTATATCTTTTTTGATTTTATTGTTCCCTTAAAAGAAGAAATAGCAAAATCGGAAGCTTCTATATTATATACTGAGCCTGAAAGAAATGCGGTAATTCCAACTTTTATAGAACCTGGTATTATTTTTGTACTATCTTTTTTAAAACCAGGAATGGATACAGCTTTATCTGTTAAGTATGTTTTTCCGCTATTATCCAATATATAAGTGTGTATTGGTAGATTTTGAGCCTTTGTACTGTATTCATTATATAAAGTAATCTCGCCCTTAGATTTTATTGATACATCTTGTGTTTGAGTAAGAATTATACTTCTAGATTCTTCTGCTGGAACAATCATTAATTCAAAATGTATTGGCATATCAAAATCTTTTGAAGCAGTAAATTGTCTATTTTCAAGAGTAAATATCTGATGTTTATTAACTATCTCAATATTTGCATTCAAGAACTTATTAGAAATAATATATAAAGAGACAATTAGTATAATTACAAAAAATAAAATAAGTAAAGATTTATTAGGGCCCTTATAACTTAATCTTATTTGAGGTGTACTATGTAATCTCTTTTTAGGTTCTTTTTTATATAAAAAATAATCATCAACAATTTTTTCATCTATAAAATTTTCTTTATGTTCAATTTTAATGTTAGGTTTATAAACCTCCTTATTAGGAATATTGATTATTTTACTTTTTTTAATTTTTATATCCTCAAGGATTTTCTTTGCCATGTTAAATATTTTTTTTCCTCATTACTGAAATTGCTTCTATCATTAAGAATGGATCACAACTACTATTTTTAATATTGCACATATTTAAGAAATGTGAACCTTCTAAAGCTAGGACATTAAACCTATTTTCTAACCTAGATGGATTATATTGATCTTTTTGTATTAATTGTGTTAACCATTTTTTTATATTATTATCGGCTGTTAAAAATACAACCTTTGGAATAATTATACCTTCTGGTAAATTTTCAAAACATTTTGTGAAATTACTACCCCATATATATTCTAATGATTTAAAAATAGGATCCACTTTATATTTAATAGAAGCAGAAAGATTATCTGTAGTATATAGATTAAAAAGCTCTTCTGAGTCACGAAGTTCTATATTTTTATTTTTACTTATATATCTGTATAAAGTTTTTTTACCTTGAGGAAATGATACTGAATATTTTAATATTCCATCTTGTATAATAGATACATCAGTTGTTTCGCCGCTCACATCGACTAATACATGAGAATCTTGGTTTATATATTTATCTCTAAGAGCAATATATGAACTGGAAATAAAAGATGAAAAATGAACTGGAATATGATGAAAATTATTTAAAATATTTCCTTCAATTTTATCTATAAAAATCTTAGAAGATAGTGATATTAAAATACTTAATTCTACAGATTTACATTTTTTATCAAGTGGTTCGTTTGTTGGAATTCCATTTAAAGAGACTCCCATAATAATATTTTCTATTATTTGAGGAGCATCTATTTCGCCATATTGTTTTTTGTATGTTTCTGATAAATTAAATATTTCTTTTTGAAGTAATTCATTAGCATGACGTTTAGTAAAAACAAAAGATAATTCTCTTTCAGTTTTTACAATTCTAGTTTCAGATAAATACCAAGGAGATGATAAAATACAAAATACTTCTTTTATACTACTAGTATTATTTTTATTTAAAGTTTGAGCAGTTGTATTTATTGCTCTTAACATATTTTTTATAAGTATTTCAAAATCATTGCTTTCACTAAAAGCAATATCTGTACGAGCTGATTTTATAATTGTTGGTAATTCACCATCAATACTGGGTAATTGTACAATCGCGCCACCAATACTCCCTGAACCAATATCAAAAATAGCTACTATTGTTTCCTGTTTCTTTTTTTTAGATGTTTTAAATAAAAATTCCATACATGTATATTATACTATTAAATAATAAAAAAAGCACCGGATAAATCCAGTACTTTTTTAAAATTTTAAATTAATTATAGTAAAAAATATGGTTTATTCTAATATTGCTTTTATTCTGCGTATACCTGCTGCAACTGCTTCCTCTTTTTGTATTTTAAAGTGTCCAAGTTCTGAAGTGTTAGAAACATGAGGACCTCCACAGAATTCTTTTGATATTGATTTACCATTTTTATCTTCTATAAAGTAAACAGACACTATTTCTGGATATTTTGCCCCAAATTCCATTTGAGCACCTATTTTTTGAGCTTCTTCTAATGGCATTTCTCGTCTAATTACATTTAAACTTTCTTTAATTCTATCATTTACCCAGTTTTCTACTTTTTGTTTCTCTTCATCAGTAAGTTTGTGGTCGCAAATAAAATCTATACGAAGCCTCTCTTCTGTGATATTACTTCCCTTCTGTTTAATATCAGGATTAACTATTGCTTGTAATCCAGCTAAAAGCAAATGATGAGCGGTATGAAGACGAATTGTTTTTTCACTGTGATTTGCAAGTCCTCCTTTGAACATTCCAGCAGAGGAAGTTTGAGAAAGTTTTTGATGTTCTTCCATTTTTTTATTAAAATCTTCTATATCTATTTTTATTCCTTTTTCTTTTGCAAGTTCTTCTGTGAGCTCAATTGGAAATCCATACGTAGTTGCAAGAATAAAAGGATCAATACCTTTTTCAAATTCTTTTAACCCTTTTTCGAGCGTCTGACGGAATTTTGTTTCTTCTTCATTGATTTCCTTTTTAATTTTTTCGCCATTATTGCCTACTTCAGGATATATATCTTTATATTTATTGATGACTACTTCAACTATGTCAGATAACGAATTATTTTTAATTTCAAGTTTATCTGCAAATCTTATTGCTCTACGTAAAAGACGACGAACAATATAACCACGCCCAGTATTACTTGGAACCGCCCCGTCAGCAATAATCATTATAGAAGTACGAATATGATCAGCTACAACACGGCAAGCGTATTCATCTTCTTCTGTTGAAAGGCTTTTTATTTTAGTTATTATATCCAAGAATAAATCTGTATCAAATATATTATTCTTACCTTGTACTGCCATAACAATACGCTCAAGACCTGAACCTGTATCTACATTTTGTTGAGAAAGTTTTCCTATTACTTTCCCATCCTTCTTTTCATACTGCATAAACACATCATTCCAAATCTCGACGACTTTTTGTTCATCGTCTGCTTTTTTATATTCTTCAATACTTAGATTCCCTAGTCCTTCTTTTGTTATATCATAGAACATTTCAGTATCTGGACCACAAGGACCATTCTCACCAACACTCCACCAGTTAGACTTTGCACTCATAAAATAAATATGATTTTCAGGAATAAACTTTTTCCATATTTCAAACGCTTCAAGGTCACGAGGTGAATTCTCATCACCTTCAAAAACTGTCACATAAAGACGCTTTGAATCAAGACCAAGTCCTTCTTCCTTTGAAGTTAAAAATTCATAACTCCAAGAAATAGCTTCTTCTTTAAAGTAATCACCAAGTGACCAGTTCCCCATCATTTCAAAAAAAGTATCGTGAGTATTATCACCAACTTCGTCTATATCTTGAGTACGAACACACTTTTGAACATTAACCAATCTATTTCCTAATGGGTGTTTTTGCCCCATAAGGTAAGGCACAAGTGGTTGCATGCCTGCTGTATTAAACAGAACCGAGGGATCATTCTCTGGTATAAGTGATGCAGATGGTATTATTTTGTGTCCTCTATTTTCAAAAAATTTAAGAAACTTTTGGCGTATTTCATTTGATTGCATATATATTCATATTATACTAAAAAGTTAAAACAGAAAAGCCCCTCTGTTTTAACTCAAAGGGGCTTTTATTATTTTACTTCACAATTTATATCACAAGTATTATCCTCCTGTATGTATTTACTTTTTCTAAGTAGATTTTCTAGAAACCATAGTACTATAAATATAAATAAAGTAAGAATTGTTGCTATAATTGCTATCTTAAACAAACCAAATCCTGAAGCCATACCAATACCCGCTGAAACCCATAATCCTGTAGCTGTAGTTAATCCCATTAATTTTGAATCTTTTGAAAAAATGAGACCTGTTCCTATAAAACCAACACCTACTACTATCTGAGAAATAATCATTAAGGGATTCATTCCACTAAAACTTGCATATGCATTAACCATTTCACTTGAAACTACTACAAACAAAGCAGAACCCATTGAAACAAGTGCATAAGTACGAATACCGGCTGTTTTGTGAGCCCAAACTCTTTCAACCCCAATAGCTCCACCTAAAAGCAATGCAATTAAAAGTTTAGTAATTATATCTAATGTAGTTACGTCTAAAATATTTTCCATAATTTTCATTATATCAACTATTATTCAACAATACCACCACCTAAACAAATATCCTTATTATAAATAACAATAGATTGTCCTTTATCTATTAATACATTTTTATTAAAGATAATAATGGCTTTTTTATTTTCTATTATTTCTACATTACAATCAAATAATTCTCCATGATAACGAATTTGAGCACTATATTTTTTATCTTTTTCTGGTAAATTTAAAATCCAATTTGTATTAACAATATTTATTTTAGAAGCTAAAAAGTTGATTTTTGCATTAGAAATTGAAGCAGATACCGTAATTGTATTATTTATAATATCTTTAGATATAACATAAAGAGGTTTATCATTGTCTTTGTTGTTATTTATAATAAATCCATGTCTTTCTCCTAAGGTAAAAAATACTGCACCGTTATGACTTCCAATAACAAATCCTTCTTCATTTAAAACATTACCTTTTTTAGATTCTATGTAGTGTTTAAGAAAATCTTTCATATCTAACGGACCTAAAAAACATACCCCTTGGCTATCTTTTTTAATAGCTGTTGGAAGATTATATTTTTTTGCTAATTTACGAACTTCTGTTTTATATAAATGTCCTATTGGAAAAATAATGTGAGATAAATCATTTTGTGTTAAAGTCCAAAGAAAATATGATTGATCTTTAGAAGCATCTGGTCCTTTAATTAAATTATTATTTTTTATATAAGTATAATGCCCTGTAGCTATAAAATCTGCACCATGGGCTTTTGCAAAATTCCAAAATACTCCAAACTTAACTTCACGATTGCACATTACGTCAGGATTAGGAGTATTACCTTTTCTGTATTCTTCTATCATGTAGTCTGCCACTCCTTTTTTATATGCTTCTTCTGCATCACATTCTAAAAATGGTATTTCTAAGTGTGCACAAACTCTCATAGCATCACGTCTTTCGTCTCTCCATGTACATTCTATAAAATCTGGCGTCCAGGTACGAATAAAAACTCCAATGACGTTATAACCTTGGTTTTTGAGTAAAGCTGCTGAGACAGATGAATCTACTCCACCTGATACTCCAACAAATACAGTTTTATTTATTTCTTTTCCCATCTCGCAAATATACCACAAGGTAGCAATCTTTCGCTATTGCTTTCTTGTATAACAAGTTCGCCAATTTCGATATTACCCTTATGTTCTTTCATCATATCTATAAGGTTGTTTTGATAAGCAATTGGAGAATATCCAGCTGTATATCCATTTATAATAACAAACAAAGGTTTATCTGAAAGAATTTCCTTACAAAGTTTCATAAGTTCAATAAAATGTTCTTCTATTTTCCACAATTCATCCTTAGGACCATGGCCAAATGATGGTGGATCCATTATTATAGCGTCGTATTTATGTCCTCTTTTTATTTCTCTTTTTAAAAAAATTAAAACGTCTTCAATTATCCAACGAATAGGTGCATCTTTTAATCCGGATAATTCCGCATTTTCTCTTGCCCAAGCAACGGCAGTTTTTGACCCATCAACATGACAAACCTCTGCGCCAGCTCTTGCACAAGCTAATGTGGCTCCACCAGTATAAGCAAAAAGATTAAGAACTTTGGGTTTATCTTCTTCTTTACTAATTTTTAATATATAGTTTTTGATTATCTTTTCTGTCCATTGCCAATTGGGAAGTTGCTCTGGAAATAATCCAGTGTGTTTAAAAGAAGTAGGTTTAATGGAAAAATTTAAATCTCCATAAGATATATTCCAACTTTTAGGAGTTCCTTCTTTTATTATCCATTTTGTATGATGTTCATTTCTAATAAATTTAAGTTCTGCTTTCGTCCATATTTCATCACTAAGATTTTTCAACCAAATAGCTTCTGGATCTGGGCGCACTAAAAAATATGGCCCATATTTTTCTAATTTTTTACCTTCACCTGAATCTATTAATTCGTAATCTTTTTGTTTAGTTGTTTTTAAAATCATATTATTTAAGATAACGATTAATATTAAGTTTATGCTCTTGATATGTTTTTGCGAAATGCGCCACTCCATTTTTATCGTGTAGATAAAAAAGATAAGAAGTGTTAATTGGTTTTATGCTTGCATTTATAGTAGAAATTCCAGGGTTATCTATAGGACTTTCAGGTAATCCTTTTGTTTTATAAGTAGAAGGCACGGCGTCAACTTGAAGAAGCATTCCTTTGTTTATTCTATTCCATAAAATTCCAGAAATTATAGAAGAGTCATCTTTACCTTTTGCTTCTTTTTCTAAAATAGAAGCCATTATTATTATATCAGATAAATTTTTACCAGAAGAAATTATGTCGGAATTTAACATTGAAATTTTTTTCTTAAAATTAGTAGATAAATCATCAATAACTTCGTCTGTTGTTGTTAAGGGGAAAAAGAAGTATGTATCTGGAAATAAATATCCCTGTTTAACTTCTTTGTTTAATAAAAATAAATCTTTATTAAAATTTGGTAATCTATCACTTAGAATTATGGCAATTTCTTCATTGGTAATTCCCTCTTTAAAAGTAATTTTAATAGGTGCAATATTATGAATACCTCTTGCTATTTGCCAAGCAATTTTAAAAACTGATTGATTTTTATCAAAAAGATAATCACCCTTTGTAATTTGTCTATCTGATTTAAATAAAACAATAAAAGTTTTTAATAAAAAAGATGATTTAACTACTCTTTGTGTTTCTAATCCATTAACTATAGAATTTAAAGATTGTCCTTCAGAAATGTGTATAGTTGTTACTTTATTTTCAATAGGTGCCGATAACAAAAGAGATATAAATACAAATACCCCACAAATTATTAACAATGAATAAACCAATGTTGTTGTTTTTGGTAATTTATTTTTTATAATATCAGTAGTTTCATCAACGGGATCCATAATTATATAGGTAAATTGGATGGAGGTTTTGCAATCTTTGTTTCAACACGTTTGAAGCTTGGTGTTTCTGAAACCATACCAGGAAAGTGAAAGATTGTTGCTAATTCTTGGCTAGAAACAACGAAAATATTTGGCTTATTGGAAGGAAAGAATAAAGAAAGAACTGCAGGATAATCTATTGCATATTGTAATGGTGGATGAAAAAATATTCTCATACGATAAAAATCAAGCATTCTTTTTTTAGTTTTATTCAAAGCAAGACCTGTAGGATCAGACCATAATGCATCAAACTGAGTTGCGTTCACACGAACAAGCTCGTTTATACTTGGTTGAGAATATTGACGGAAAAGTAAACGAACATCTCTTCTTAGGTTATTAAATTGATCGTCTGTTGTATATTTTTTATTAGATAAAGCAATTACGCGTATACCACAATCAAAATGAATTTGAGCCATACTATCAGTAATTGATTTAATAACTGGTTTTAATTGTTCCGGCATACCTACCTGTTTTCCAAATGTACCAGCAACATTATCATTTTTCTGGGTACGAGTATAAGGAGCAAGTAATTTATCAATAAATTCATTTGCAGCAACCGTAAAATCAACATGTTTTCCAGCCTTATGGCTATGATATGTTTTTTTATTTTGTCTTATTATTATCTGAGTCCATAGCTGTTGACCTTTTGATAAAGAACCAAGATATTCAATAGTAGGAGTAATTGGGTCAACTCTATATTCTTCTTTTATACCCGTTTTCATTTCATCTCCGAAATCTTTATATGTTTTAAAAGTAAGAAAATCTTCTTTTGCCTTTTTAAATTCACAACCCCATACATTCCAATCACCATCTTTTGTATATTGCGGTATATGAAAAGCATAATCATCTACTTCGACAACTTTTGCTTGTGGATATTGTGCGTAGATTTGTGTTTCAACTAAATCTCTTAAACGTGTAGGAGTACGAACAAAAAAATGAACTCTCCCATCGATAGAAACTATCTCAAGAGAAAACCAAAGCCATGGCGCTCCCATTATATATTGTTCCCAAAAACCTTTTGCACTTTGATGAAAAAATGCGTTAGAAAAAATTAATTCCATTGCTGCAGGGGTTTTTATTACATCACGAGGTACTTGAATTTCAAGAAGAACCCATTTGATCCCCATAATAAAATTTTCTTGACGATAATGATGCCATAAATTTAAAGCCCAAAAAGCCAACGGAATTGGCATTAAATAACCAATCGTAACTAAAATTATTTGTATTAAGTTGATATTATGTGTACTAAGAAATTCTTGGATCATATAAATAAAATTATAACGCTTAAATTATATCATAAATAAAAGAAAACTCCTTAGGTTTAATCCTAAGGAGTAGTGGAAAACTATATAATATATTAAACAACACTATATAAACCACCTTTGTTTTTCTTAAAATATTTTGAATTTTGTAGATTAACTAAAATTGTATTCTTTTTTAGGTAACGTTCTTTCATAACTTGATCAACAATATCTTCTTTTGACATTGGACCATTTTTCTTTAGAAGTTCTTTTATAACATCACGAACAACTCCTGATTTGTACCCCCATTCAGATAATGCATATATACCACGGCCAACTAAAACAAATCTAGGATCTTTAATAAGCTCATTATGACAAGTTGCGGTATGACATTTTTTATCAAAAGTACTTGCTACTGCTTTTGCTACTTCACGGAAATGCATAGGGCTACCATGTTTACGCATCATAAGAAATGCATAATCTTTAACACCACGAGTTTTTATAGAAGAAGAATTAGCTTTACCCCATTCTCCAAGTGGATTTTTATCTATCTTTTTTGAAATAGATAACCATCTCTTTGCAACTTCTTCTGTTTTATATTGTTCAGATAAATCTTTTAAGTCTCCAAGAAATCTTGTAATAAATTCAGTTTCTGGAATAAGTTCATCGTCAGCTAAATTCTCATATAAATTTTTTAATGCTACATGAATCTTTTCAGCAACTTCATGATCTACACTCCAACGTGTTTTGAAATCATTATCCTCTTTATGTTTTTTGAAAGCATCACATAAAGTTAAGTATAAATGAATATTATTTTGAGTAAGTTTATCTTTTGAAACATGAGCAAGAAATTCTTGTTCTGAAACAACCGCTCCAAAAGTATGCATTAGTTTTTTTAATTCATCGAAAACATCCTTCTCGTTTTTGAAAGATTCAGATTTACGGATAAGTGCGAGTGCGGAATTTTCTATTTGGCGAACACGTTCACGAGTGATACCGTATTTGGCACCTATAGCTTCGAGAGTCTTGTGTGTAGTATCATCTGTAATTCCAAAACGATTCACAATGACTTCATAAGCTCTTGGAGGTAAGTTAGATAGGATTCTTTTTGTGACCTGTTTTGGTTTAAAAGTTATAGTGTTTGCCATTTAAGTTAAAAAATTAATATAATAATTATTTCGTATATTTTTACAATATCATTGTTTTCAAATAAAGTCAAATGATATAGACAATGCCATAATCTATTGCTTGCTACTTGCTGTTTTATATTTTGATCTATCTTGTTCAGTTAGTAATTTCTTTCTTAGTCGTATATTTTTAGGTGTAATTTCAAGGAATTCGTCTTCTGCCATAATTTCAAGACCTCTTTCTATTGATAACTTATATGATGGCTTAACATTAATAGCCTCATCTGTTCCACTGGAACGCATGTTTGAAAGTTGTTTACTTTTTGTTGGGTTTACACTCATTTCATCCCCTTTTGTAACATTTCCAATTACCATACCTTCATATACTTCATCTCCATGTTCAACATAAAGTATTCCTCTTTCTTGAAGTGTCCAAAGTGAAAAGGCTATAACTTTTCCAGAAACCATAGAGGTCATAGAACCTACATCACGTTTCTTTATTTCTCCTGCATATTCTTTAAATCCTATAAAACGTGAATCTAATATACCTTCACCTTTTGTATCAACAACAAATTGTCCACGATAACCGAGTATTCCTCTTGTAGGAATTTCAATTAACATACGAGTAATTCCATCTTTTTCATGCATATTAGTAATCATTCCTCGGCGTGCTGTTAATTTTTCAATAACAGCTCCAGCAACTTGATTCCTAACTTCCACAGTTATTTCTTCATAAGGTTCAAGTTTTTTACCATTTTCAGTTTTAATAATAACGTGTGGTTGAGAAACTTGAAGTTCATATCCCTCACGACGCATATTTTCAAGTAAAACAGCAATATGTAATTCGCCACGTCCATAAACTAGAAAACCCTCTTTGATTTCTTCATCGTCTGGTTTATCAAAACTAACTCTAAGCCCAACATTTATTTCAAGTTCTTTTTCAAGTCTTTCACGGATTTGTCTTGATGTAACAAATTTACCTTCACGTCCAGCAAAAGGAGAATCATTAACTATAAAGTTAAGAGAAATAGTTGGTTCATCAATATCAATAGATGGTAAAGCTAATGTACTGATATTATCACAAATAGTTTCCCCAATAAAAACATCTGATATTCCAGCAATTATCGCAATATCTCCAGTATTCAATACATCAACTTCTTTTCGAACTATACCTTCAAATGTAAACATTTTAGTTATACGAGTTGTTCGTGATCTACCGCCTGAATCTTTAACAATAATTTGTGAACCTGTTTTTATTGATCCTGCATATACACGAGCAATAGCAAGACGACCTAAGAAATTATCATAGGCTAGATTGAAAACTTGGGCTTGGAAAGGACTATCTTTAAGAGTTGACGCTTCTGGTACTTCAGCAAGAATTAAATCAAGAAGTGGTGTCAAATCTTTTGATTCATCTTCTAATTTATTTTTTGCAATACCTTGACGGCCGATTGCATACATAGTTTTGAAATCTAGTTGTTTGTCTGTCGCTCCAAGTTCCATAAATAATTCAAATACTTCATCATGAGTACGAGTAGGATCAGCAGCTGGTTTATCAATTTTATTTATGATTACTATTGGGTTTAGTCCAAGTTCAAGAGATTTTTTAAGAACGAAACGTGTTTGAGGCATAGGACCTTCTTGTGCATCTACAAGCAGTAAAACTGAATCAACAGCTCTTAGAACGCGTTCTACTTCAGAACCAAAATCGGCATGTCCTGGTGTATCAACAATATTTATTTTAGTACCTTTGTAATTAACTGAAGTATTTTTAGAATATATAGTAATACCACGCTCTAATTCAATAGCATTTGAATCCATAGTAACGCCTTCACTAGTCATTCCACATTGCTTCATAAGCTGATCAGTTAATGTAGTTTTTCCGTGGTCAACGTGTGCGATTATGGCGATATTTCGAATTTCTGTTGGTTTCATAATATGATTGGTTTAAATAAAAGCAATGTTGCATAGAAATACAACATTACTAAGTCGAATATGTTTTTAATATATCACGAATTTAGTAAAATGTAAATGATTAAAGTAATTTAATTATATCGTGATAAGTTATTATAACCATTAAGAGCATTAGAACAGCAAAACCTACCATATTTACGATATTTGCAACCTTTGGGTTAATGCGTGAACCTTTAATTTTTTCAATTAATAAGAAAAGCAATTGTCCCCCATCTAAGGCTGGAAATGGAATTAGATTAATCACAGCAAGATTAATTGAGATAAGTGCTGTAAAAGATAATAGATAAACAAAACCAAATTTTGCAGCGTCTCCGACAACACCCACTATTCCAACAGGACCAGAAAGAGCACTTAGATTACCATGTCCAGTAACACCGTCACGAATTAGATTATAGAAACCAGATATAGTCGAAACAAAAAGACTAGAAGATAATTTTAATCCTTCCCATAATGCTTGATGTATTGGTAATTGTAATTTACCTATAACATCCATAGAGATACCTATTACTGGTGATCCATCTGTACTATTTTCTGGAACAACGTTTGTTTCTAATTTTTCTGAAGCTCTATTATAAGTTACAGTGATATTCTCATTACCATGATTTTTTATAAAATAACGAACACTATCAGCAGATGGAGTTTCTGTTATATCGTTAATAGTTTTTAATGATAATATTTTATCTCCAACTTTTAATCCAGACTTTAAAGCTGGACTATTTGGAGTTACGCTTGTAATAGTAAGAGCTTGATTTAATACAACAGAACCCTCTGGAGCTTGGCTTACTGAACTTGGTAAACCTGTAATAAAACCAACAGAAAGTAATAGCCATGCTAATAAAAAGTTCATAGTAACACCAGCACAAAGAACAAGTGCTTGTGACCATAATGGTTTATTTTTGAAACTTCTTTTATTGCTTTTATCCTCTTTGTCATCTTCAGTATTATTTTCACCGAAAATTTTTACATAACCTCCAAGTGGTAATAAATTAATATTATATGTTGTCTCTCCTTTTTTAAATCCAAAAAGTTTTGGTGGAAAACCAAAAGAAAATTCATCTACGCGCATGCCTGATTTTTTGGCAACAATAAAATGCCCAAATTCATGTGATACAACTAATACAAACAAAATTATTATAAAAATTATTATACTCATCAGAATATAATAGCATATTTTGATTTTAGTAGAAATAAAAAAGCAGATTGATAATATCAATCTGCTTTAATCACGATTTGTTTAAGCCTTATTCAACTTCAGTTTCTATTTTTATAAAAGAATCTGAAAAATTAAACAAAACTTTCTCTTTGCATTTAATACCGGCTTCTTGTAATGTCTTCTTTAAAACAAAGATAATTTCTACAAGATTATTATCAAAATAAAGACGTTTTTCTTCATTTGATACATTCACAGTATATACTCCCAGCTTGGAATTTTTACAATATTCCTCAATAAATTTGTTGGCGGTATCTTTAATGAACAACCAAGAAGGATGAGCATTTTTAAAAAACTCATCAAGCTTTTTTAAATAATCTTTTTTCTCCATATATTTAAATTATTAAAGGGCTATTTAAACCCAAGGTTTATATTCAGTGAATTTTTTATTCACTTTACAATTTTTTATGTAGTATGTCAAAAATAAATAAAAGCCCTAAGTATTACTTAGGGCTTTTATTTATTTCATTAATTCGATTTCTTTTTTATTAAAAATGACTTCTAGATTAGTATTTGATTCATCCACACATTTTTGAATATCTTCTTTTCCTCGTTTTTTATCATCTTCTGATAAATCATCTAATTTATCTATTTCTTCTTGACGCATTTTACGAACACTGATACGAGCTTCTTCTAATTTTTCTTTTAGAATTTTTACAAGTTTAGTTCTATTTTCTGTAGTTAACATTGGAAAAATAACACGTACACCATCACTATCAGATAATACAGATAAACCAAGATCAGCTTCTCTAATAGCATTCTCTATTGCTTTAACCTGATTCTTATCCCAAGGAGAAATACGAAGTGTTTTTGGGTCTTCGATAGTTACTCCAGCTAAGTTCTTTATTGATACATAATTACCATAACTTTCTACAGTTATACTATCTAGGACCATAGGAGTAGCACGTCCAGTGTGAACTTGTGAATATTCCTTAGATAACCATTCTTCAATTTTTTTTAATTCTAATTTAAAATTTTGCGTGTTATATGCCATATATTTTATCTTTATTTTTAATTATTCTTATTATATCACAAGAGAGATATGTTCTAAAATCATTTTTGGAGAGCATCCTGGTAAACTCAGATATTCCCTACTATTTTTTAATTCCTCTAAAATAAATTGTATTTTTTTATCATTTTTATTTGATTGGAATTTTTGATAAAAAATTTGTTCAAGACCATTTATAAGTTCAATTGCATTATATCTCAAAGCTCCACTACCAATACTGTCTTCATTATCTTTAATCATTTGAGCCACAACATCTATTCTTTCTTTTGGCTTTAATAAAATAAATTCTTTGGCACTTTTCTTAAGTATATTATTTTCACTATTAGTAATTTTAACAACATGAGCTCTTGAACGAATCGTATCTAAAAGCATTAGAGCATTCGGTATTACAATAAAAAAATGTGTGTTGAGGGCAGGTTCTTCAAGTATTTTTAAAAGAGTTCTTTCTGCATCATGATTTATAAATTTTGCTCCTATTATACAAACTCTTTTTTTAACCGATGTTCCACTTTCACTATGCCACTCTTTTATTATTGGACTATCTGATATTGAAAAAGCATCGTAAGTCTGACATAAAACATCAGGGCTATTTATATCTATATCACCTCTTTCTTCTAAAAATTTACGTAAATGAAAAACTGTATCACTTTCGTCACTTTCTATTATATAACTATGATATAAATCTTTTGGGAATAAATTTTTTAAATCTGTCATATATCCTTCTATTGTACACTAAGTGGAAAAACATCAGAAAGTTCACCTGAATAATAAAATTGATAAGCCAAACCACCAAATGTATAATCTATATTATTTATAGTTATAATTGAACCACCAACTTCAGGATTTGCCTTAGGAATAGATTTTGTAAAACCAATATTAAAAAGAGTAGCAAGAACTTCAGGTCTATTATCTATTGGATATAAGGAATTTCCCCATTGATTTATAATTTGTTTAAGATATAGTGCTGTATATAAATATGAATAATAATGATCTTTACTATCGGTAAATCTAGAAAGTCTATCTGTATCAATATTATCTGTAGTTTTATAATCTAAAATATTCTCATATTCTTTTCCTAGATAAAAAGGACTTTGTGTATCTTTTAAATTTTTCTCAATAATTTTTGCTGTTTCCATTTTTATTCCGGAAATCCCATAAGAAAATTGAGTATAATTACCAAGTATTTTTAATGGCTCAAAATATTTTTTAAAAGATTCACGATTAGAAGTAAAAAATCTAAATTGTTCAGAGATTATACTAGAAACTATTACACGAGCTGGCACTCCTGTTTCATTACTTACTTGTAATATAACACCTTGATCTTTTATTAAAGCATCTCTTAAAGTTTCCCATTCGGGAGATGAAATCCAATTATATTTTTCACTTTTAGCTATCTCGGTACGAATTTGTACATTTTTAATTTGATTAAAAAAAGAATTACGAGAATCTATACTCCCTTTAACATCAGTTAAGTGCAATTGCATTCCTATAAATACACACGTAAAAACAAAACCAATTAGAGCGAATAGGTACAAGAAAACACGAAAAATTTTTAATAATGTTTTTTTAGTATTCAATTTCATTATTTTTTATCTCTTACTAAGAATTGTTTTTTTATAAGTATCCAAATGGTTTAATGCTTCTCCTGTGCCTTTAACTACACACAATAGTGGTTCATCTGCAACACGAGCTTTAACACCTGTACGACGATAAATAAGATCAGCTAGATTACGAAGTTGTGAAGATCCTCCTGTCATAATAATACCGTCATCGATAATATCAGAAGCTAATTCTGGTGGAGTTTCGGAAAGAACATCTTTAATGGCACTAATCATTGTTCTTAGTTCCTTATCTATAGCTCTAACGATTTCATTAGTTGAAATTTGAGCAGTTCTTGGAAGACCTTGTATAAAATCACGTCCTTTAATAGTTATAGTTAATTCTTCTTCGAGAGGAATGGCGGCACCAATTTTTATTTTAATCGCTTCGGCTGTTTTATCACCTATAGCTAAATTAAAAGTTTTCTTAATATAATCAGCAATAGCTTGGTCAATTTTATTACCAGCACATTTAACAGAAGTAGAAGCAACAATACCACCTAGAGATATAACTGCGATATCTGTTGTTCCTCCTCCAATATCCATTATCATGTGACCTTTTGATTCACGAATAGGAATTCCTGCACCAATTGCTGCTAATATTGGTTCTTTAACAACATAAGCATTTTTAGCACCAGCTCGAACTGCTGCTTCAACAACAGCACGACGTTCTGTAGAAGTAATACCAGCTGGAACAGAAACCATGATATCTGGCTTAAATAGATTATATTTACCAAGAGTTTTTGAAATAAAATATCTAAGCATTGCTTCAGTTACTCTATAATCAGCAATAACTCCATCTTTCATAGGACGATATACAATAATACTCTCTGGGGTCTTACCTATCATGTCTTTTGCTTCAATACCAATAGCTAAGATAGTATTGTCCTGTTCTGAAACAGCAACAACAGATGGTTCATTAAGAACAACCCCCTTACCAGGAAGAAATACAAGAGTATTTGCTGTTCCTAAATCAATTCCTAGTTTTTTTGAAAAAATAGCCATATGTTCGTCGATTATAGCAATAAATGAGGAGCATAAGCAAATTGAGTTAATACTTAAAATTTGCTTACTGTCCGAATGTCATTGCTATATACTAATCTATATAGCATAAAAATTAATAAATTAAATACCAATAGAAAACCCACTAAAGAATAATTTTCTATTCTTTAGTGGGTTTTGTTTTATACAAAAACTGCTTTTACTTGTTCTTTTAATTCTTTAAAAGAAGTTAGGCATGTTCCTTTATCATCAGTAATACTAGTAAAACCTGTCAGACCACTATTACCTTCTACAAGAAAGTAAAGAACTTGTTGATCTTTAGTGATAAAATCAGGACTATCGGCTAATCCTACACAAAGATTTAAAGCATCGTCCCAACAAGATGTAGTAATAAATTCACCAGGCAATATTCCATGAACTTCTTTACTTAACTTCGTATTTACAGTTACGAATTTTTTATTCCAACACTGAAAAATGAAGGATGATTTGGAAATTTGTTTAATTTCAATTTCCTCTAATTTTTTTAGAAGAAGTTTTTTTCTTTCTTCGATACTTAAATTTGTTTCCATAAATTATTTAATTTTAGGTGAATGAAACGGATTTTTACTTACTTTACAATTTGCTATTAATATTGTCAACAGTATATATTCTTAAAAACAACCATATATGTTAATATTAAAACATATGTATATTGCTACAGTTATACCAATACAAAAAGGTTTTCAGAAAGATAATCTTACTTATTTTTCTGCAACTAATATTCCGTTAGGAAGTATTGTAACTGTGCCTCTACGAAAAAAAAATATTGATGCAATAGTTATAAATATAGAAAATGCTATAGATTTAAAATCAGAACTAAAAGGTAAAGATTATCAATTAAAAAAAATTATTGAGATAAAAGGGCAATCCCCTTTTAATAGCACTTTTTTTTCTGCATGTGAAAAAATAAAAGATTATACAATTAGTAATACTGGTTCTATTATAAAATCTCTTTTACCAACTGTTTTCTTGGAAAATATTCAAGATTTAAAAACACCAATAGTTAGTGATGAAATAAATTCTTCTGAAAATATTGAAAAAATTAAACAGGAAAAATTGATATTTCAAGCTCTAACACCAGATCGTCTCGCTTTTTACAGAACATTAATACGTGAAGCTTTTGCTAAAAAACAATCAGTCTTTGTTTGCGTACCTACCCGTTATGATATTGAGTTATTTAAAGATGCTTTAACAAAAGGAATAGAGCATTATGTTTATGCATTTCATAGCGATATAAATAAAAAAACACTAATAAATATGTATAACGATGTGATAACTGAACCTCATCCAGTTATAATTATAGGGACAGGGATGTTTCTTTCTATTCCACGTCATGATATTAAAACAATTATTTTGGAACATGAAAGTTCTGATACTTATAAACAATATAGTAGACCATATATAGATATTAGAAGTTTCGTTGAAATTTTGTCTTCAATTGAAAAAATAAAATTAATCTTTGGCGATACCATTCTTCGTCCGGAAACTTTATACAGAAACGAACAAGGTGATTTAGGTGAAATAGCCTCACCTCTTTTTAGACTTCCTCAGGCAGAAAGACAATTAATAGTTGATATGAAAGAAGAAGTAGACAATAAGGGTCTTAAGAAATTTACTGTTTTATCAGATAAAACAAAACAAATGATAGAGTATGCACAAGCTCACGATGAATCAGTATTTCTTTTTTCTATAAGAAAAGGATTAGCTCCTGTTACTGTTTGTCACGATTGTGGATATACATTATTATGTCCTTCTTGTTCTACTCCAATAGTTCTTTATGGATCTAAAAAAAATAATATAGACAAGCAAGCAAATTCACGAATATTTATGTGTAATAAATGCGGACGTAAGGAAGCGACAGAAACAAGGTGTGTAAAATGTAGTAGTTGGAATCTTGTTCCTCTTGGAATTGGAACTGATAGAGTTTATGAGGAAGTAAAAAGTTTATTTCCTAAAGCTCATATTATTCAAATAGACAAAGAAACTACAACAACAGATAAAGAAGCTCGTTTTGCAACTGCACAATTTTATAAAACACCAGGAAGTATTTTAATAGGAACAGAAATGGCATTTTCGTATTTACATACACAAGTTACACACAGCGCAATAATATCACTAGATGGACTTTTATCTATTCCTTCTTTTAATATTACACAAAAAATATTACACATAATTGAAAAATTACAATATACAACAATTCGTAATCTTATTATTCAGACACGAATAGAAGATAATCAAATATTACAGCATGTTTTAAGTGGTAATGTTTTACCTTTATACCGTGAAGATTTAAAAGATAGAAAATTATTTGGTTATCCGCCGTTTAAACGTTTAATAAAAATAACTTTTACAGGAACTCCAAGCGAAACAGAAAAGGCTCGCTCATTTATAAATGACACATTGGAAAAATATGATCCACAAATATTTAGTGCCTTTATAAGTAAAATAAAAGGTCAATATATTACAAATACTGTAATAAAAGTTGATCCTGATTTATGGCCACTACCAATAAATAAAACAAAGATAATAAATGAGCATTTATTAGAAAGCTTATCTAAACTACCACCATCTTTTTCTATAAATGTAGATCCAGACGATTTGCTTTAATCCTATAGTGGTCGGGTACCCGCAGAATTGTAAATATACAAAATAAAAATCCTTATTTAATAAGGATTTTTATTTTGCGGACGTCGGACACCCGCAAAATAATCTTTTCTTGCTTCATGTAAAAATATATGATATTATGTTTGCACTATGATAACCGTAATAGAAGTAAAGAAAAATACAAACGAGAGTAATATGAATCTTATTCGTCGATTTAGCCGTAAGGTTCAAGAGACAGGTATTATTCAAAAAGTAAAAAGTAAGCGTTATAATGAGAGAGCAGAATCTAAAGTAAAAATTAAAGCTGCTACCTTGAAGCGTTTAGCTCGAAGAAAAAACCAAGAGAAACTTTTAAAACTTGGTAAAGCAGTAGCTGCTCCAAAAAAAGGACGCCGTTAAAAGATTTCTAAATTAAAATGTCCAACACCCAGATTATGGAGGTTGGACATTTTAAAAAATATAATATTAAAGTTGTTAAAATTAAATGTTAAACACAGAATTTTGCACAATTACAAATAAAACAAAAAACAAGTTACCTAACTTGCCTTTTGTTTCTATTAAGAATGCTATTTTAGGTGAAAAATATGAGTTCGGAGCAAGTTTTATTTCATCAGTTGCTCAAAGAAAAATAAATTTTACATACAGAGGTATAGATACTACTACAAATATTTTATCTTTTCCACTTTCTAAAACTTCAGGTGAAATAACATTTGATTTAATAAAAGTTAAACATGATGCACCTCTTTTTGATATGACTTATCCTCAATTTTTAAAGTATTTGTTTATACACGGATTATTACATTTGAAAGGATACGAACATAGTAGTACAATGGAGAGACAAGAAAAAAAATTTCTTAAAATATTTAGTTAATCTTTTATTTATAATTCATGCTTTTAAAAAATAAAATTAGTGTAGGAATTGATATAGGTACACACACTACTCGTGTTGTTGTTTTAGGTTACAATAAAGAAAATAAAGATCCTCACATTATTGCTGTTGGACAATCACAAACAGAAGGAATGAGATTAGGTTATATAACAAATATTGATCGTGTATTAGAAAGTCTCAAAAAAGCTATTGATCAAGCTGAAAATACAATTGGTTTTAAAATTCGTTCTGCTTATGTTTCTGTTGGAGGTATTAGCCTAAGTTCTGCTGTATCTAGTGGCTCTGTTATTATTTCTCGTGCTGATCAAGAAATAACAAATCTAGATATTTCAAAAGCATTAGCAGATAGTGAAGAAAATTTAGATATTATAAATAAAAAAATTATTCATGTAATTCCTGTTGGATATAAACTAGACGGAAAAGACATTTATGGACGTCCTGAAGGAATGAGAGGTATAAAACTTGAAGTTAAAACACTTTTTGTTATTTGTCTTAAGCAAAATATTGAAGATCTAATGACAGTATTTGCGCTTGCAAAAATTGAGGTTCTAGATGTTATCGCCGCACCTATCGCAAGTTCAAATGTTTTATTGGGAACAAAACAAAAAGCTGCTGGATGTGCTCTTATTGATATTGGAGCTGAAACAGTATCGATTGCTTGTTTTGAAAATAATCTTTTAATATCTCTTCAAGTATTTTCTATTGGTAGTATGGATATTACAAAAGATGTAGCCTTAGGATTTAAAATTGCACTTGAAGAAGCAGAAAGTGTAAAAATTGGAAGTGTACTCGGTGGAGATTATCCAAAGAAAAAAGTTGATGAAATTATTGAAGCCCGTTTAAGTGATATTTTTGAATTAGTTGGAAATCACCTAAAACGTTTACGTAGAAGTGAATTACTTCCTGCAGGAGTTATTATTACTGGTGGCGGTGCTCATATAAATAAAATTGAAGAAATTGCGCGTACACAATTAAAACTTCCAGCAAAAGTAGGTCCTGTTGATGAAACAATACAAAGTAAATATAAAGTTCGAGATGCTTCTTGGTATACAGCC
>Ga0302292_1000552_pt1 | contig 26244 bp, 15 predicted proteins | sample III_Fen_N2_1_FD_194553 | JGI IMG/M metagenome (GOLD analysis project Ga0302292, IMG submission 194553) | Peat permafrost microbial communities from Stordalen Mire near Abisko, Sweden - III_Fen_N2_1 | ecosystem: Environmental > Terrestrial > Soil > Wetlands > Permafrost | place: Sweden: Abisko...
TAAAATTGACCTGCCTTTCTAAATTTTCATCAAAATACAGCGTTTTGATACCTATTTTGTCAGGAGTTATCAGTTTGTTCTCTTTCGTTTTTTTTAGAAAAAGAACCGCATCTTCGCCCATGAATATTTCCCGTCCTTTATCAGTCAAAACAATAGAGGCATTTGAAACAAAACCACCATCTTGCAACTCAATCCAATCCAACTCAAAAAGTTTGTTTTTGCTCTCTAAAAGTTCACTTGATTTCCTCATGCGTTGCCAAGCAGATTTGTAAATATCGTTCATAGTTGATTCAAGTGACGTTTTACCTCCATTAACCATATCGTCACAGATTTCGTACCATAACGTGCGGTCTTCAAGTCCCATTCCCATATTGACAACCTGCTTTACCATAATCAAATCGGGATTCTCATCCTCCAATTGTCCCACCATCTGAAACAATTCTCTTGTATTGAAAGTATCATTTGATCGATCTTCTATGTAATCCGAGACTGTTTTTACAAACTGATAAATATCCATAGGCTCAGCTGCAGGGCATTCTGGCATAGAGTCATTACTTATTATAGCATCTACCAATTCAGATGAAACGCTGTAACTATAATTTAATATCTTTACCCTTGGCCCACGCCGACTTCTTTCTTTTTCGAGCATATTCTTTTGAGTCAGCAAATTAAATTCTTGTTGATAGGCTACCACATCGATTATCTCACTATTCAAATAACTGGCAATATCTGAAAAACTAACACCACTATGTTCACCATTACAATACAACCAGAATACAATTGAAAAAATGAAAGCTTCACGAGATGTGACACCCATATAATTGGCCAAATACTCAATATCAACAACTATTTCGTTTAATAATTCATCTGTGTATGTATTATCTTTAAATCTTCTACCTATTGTGTTCAAGGCTCGAAAGGCATTACAAGGTGGAGTAGTAGCTATTTCCATAATCTTTGTTTTAAATTTGAGACAAAGGTAGGAGCCGCCTATGCCATTTCATAGCACAGGTGCTAAAAAGTAGCAGAAGTATTTATGTTCGTGAGGTCTGGGTACAAAAAAACCGTCACTTAGTTAGAAGTGACGGTTTTGGTTGGTTGAAAGACTTATAATATTCTTTTTTATCGGGAATGCAATCTTACAACATAATCATGATTAATAGCTCTTATTACTAGAATAAGCACAATTTTTTTATTAGCGTTACTAACCTTATAAATCTATTTTTTATGAGGTCTTTTGTAAGCCTTATTGAACAGGATTGTTCTCTTGAAATGAAATAGTACAGATTTATATCTCAACAAACGTCTAAAATTCGGCTATCCACTTTGTCGTTTACCGATACAATCATAATGTATTAATATAGACGGGCTCTATTTTCAAAATTATATACTCTCATAAATGAACTAAGCATGTTATTTATGACAACGAAATAGTTTAGAGATTCAGTTTCATATTTTCTATGTAGATTGTATTGATTTTCTTAATTCGTCAAATTCTGATTTGTTTTGATACTTATAGCACTTATTTGACCTAGACTCCTTTCGATAACAATTGGAAAGATCATCTATATAGGGTTATTCTCAACTGCAAATTTCCAAGCATTTTCTCTTACTTCATTCTTTAATCTCGAACTAGAGTGAGGCAAACAAAATATTGGGATACCAGCTTTTGTGAGACCCACAACAACTTTGTATGAATTACCTTTTTCTCTCGTTGATTGTATCGTTTTCGTTTTCGGATTATGTATGAAACCTTTATTTAAAAGAAAATCTTTTGCTTTACTAGAAAAACAAAAAATCACATTCGGTTTTACAATCTCAATCATTTCAAGAAATATAGGTAAACAAAGATTTATGTCCTTTTCAGATATTTGGTTTTCTGTCTCGGAACGAAAAAAACAGAAGTTACTATGACTTGCCTTCTCAAATTTTATTTTTGGGAAATGGCGCTTGCCTGTTTTTATTATCTTTTGAACAAATCCTTTGTATTCTCTTAGGTTCACATCTCTTTTCTCAACCTCTTCCTGATTTTTATATGCCTTTCCTTGTTTATAATCTACCCATTTTTTGTTGACACCCCAATTAAAACCAATAATTAATGGCTGATTTACTTCCAATGAACTTTCAATTAAACTATAACCCCATTTTCGATTATTTTCAAAACAATACTTATTATTTTTAATATCCGATATTTTATAAGCAGATTTAAGTTCCAATAATAATTTTTCTAACTCAACTTTCATAATTGATTGTTTATCTCTTTATTCAGCATTTAAAAATACACTTTATTTTAAAACTAATAATTCCTAGTTATTTTTCTCAACAATTCGTTAATATATAAGAAAATACAGAAATGCTTATTCCAATTTAATAAAGCGAAGTCAAACTGCATTGATTAATTTTTAATTATTTTAAGCCTTATATCAACTACTTTTGTATTGCTATAAAACTGCTTATAACATTCCGATAAAGAAGGCTTAGCCTTGTGTTAATCCTTTGATATGAAAAGTAAGAACTCCTTTTTTTGCATGACGTATTCACTAACAACTCTAAAATAATTAGGTTGTTCGCAGTCCACTCATTAATCGATTTACAAAATCGCTTAATGACTTATCAACTTCATTAATCGTCATATACATGTTGTTAATTACAAAATATTTACGATAACCATTTCCACCATTGCTTTTTACATCTCCGAATTTATCTAGTAAGTTTATTTCAGTAAGTCTTCTAGTAAGAATATCTCTACCAGTGATATTTTGGGTTGTAGTGTTCCAGAAAATAACAGAAGCACTTCCATCTGAGTAAAACCAGACATCTAATATCTTGGCATATCTGCCATCGTTAATCCGCAATTTGGACATCTGATATCCATTGTATTATTTGTTGATTCTAAATGATAATCCCAAAAAGAACCATGTTTAAAAAGTTTAGTTTTACAATTCCAACAGTAATCGATATGAGTTATTAAACCACATTTAAGATTATTACAAATACAAATATAATAATGTCTGTTATCACCTCGAAAATTGTTAATTTTACTAACATCATCACCACCACAGCTAATGCAAAATAGTGGGAATTCCGAAATTGGATCAATTAATCTACCTTGCTTAGCATTTTTATTAGACTCGAGAAGATATTCAAGCCCCATTCCTAATAATTTCTTTAATGAGTCTGTTGTATTTGGTTTTAATTCAATAAAACCAAATTTATGAAATGGAAATTTTTGATTTCTTTCTGCTCCAATGTTGTAATAAATTCTGTCACCACCAAGATTTGTATATTTCACATTTCTATTTTCAAAAGTACCATCTTTACATGGGTGTAAAACAAAAACGTAATTGTCAACAGTATTACCATACTTTTCATTCATTGCTAATGATTCATAAACAATTGTCTGTTTATAATTGTAGTTTTTAAATTTAGAATCAAGTATAAGGTTTATTTTCCGAGTCCCATTATAAATTTCCAATATAAAATCAGGACGTTTTCCATCCGCTAATGACTTTTGATAATGTAAGATTATTTTCCTACCTGCTAAGTTCTGGCTGAAATTAAATTTTATGTAATCTTCAACCTTTATTTTTTTTGAATCTAATGTTTTTAGAAGTAAGTTTAAATCATTTTTTTCAGGTATAAAATGAAAGTTTTCTTCTAAAATCTTTAACAAGGTAATTAAACACCACAATTCATAAACCTGAGGTATTTCTCTTATACCATAATTAGTAACATTTTCATATAAATCAAAAATTTCAATATCTATACCTTCTGATTTTAAAATATCATTATAATAACGTAGAATATTTCTGTAATTTATATTCTGGATAAATGTCATTGAAGGTTTGAATCCTTGAAAATTACGCCATCTTATTTTTCTGGAAAAATTTGACTTAATCTGCTTTTCAATTTCAGAAATAAGAACACCTTGCTCATTGTTAAAATTTTGAATACTTTTTATTTTAGAGTTAAGTTGCTTTAGTTTTTTGTTTAATGTTGTTATCTGTTCTTTTCTCTCGGTTTCAAATTTATTTTTTTCTTTGTCATCCATGATTGACTTTTGACTAAAATTATTAGCCACAAAAATCATGAGATTTGACTCTTGTCTATTTAAGATTTGTTTTTCGGTTGCTACTTCAATCCCTTGAATTTTTTTTATTTCTGTTATTTTATAAATTGGGTATTCATTGCCGTTATTAACTCTGTAACAATCAGTTTCAATGTAAATTACTTCAAGTTGATAAGCTGAATTTAATTCCAAAACAGGACTTATATTTTCAGGAAAAACAAAAATACACCAATTTGAAATTGACGTTGAACACCAGAAAGAATTTGGATTTCTGTAAACAGGATTTTTAATTGTAACTTTAATTGAAGTATATGCTATGCCTGGAATAACATTAAAGCTATTATTTATTTCATTCCATTTATGAGTGATAAAAGCAACTTTCTCTTTTTGATATTCAATTTCTTGTTTGACATCTTCAATACTTACTTTAGGATCTGGATCTTCAAGCAATTCAATTTTTCTTAAATGAAGCGCAACATCTCGTTGTAATTTTTTAATTTGCGCTGAAGTATTCTTTATGTTATTACTAAGGATATAATAAATTCGATTTAACATAGAACATATTGCTCTATTCTCATAAACGTCATAAATTTCAGAAACAGCTTTTGAAGGTAAAATCTTTGACATACCAGAAGTTGAAATTTTTCTATATGTTTCAACAATCGGAATTACTTTTTCAATTTTCCTATACTCTGACGAAGAAGATAATTCATGCTTAGGATTTTTAGAAATCTGTTCAAAAGCATTTATAAAATCAATGATTAGTTTATTCTCAGGAAATCGAATGATTCGATTCCCATACCTATAATCAACTTTATCTGTTGTTACTCTTGATTTTTTAGAAGTTATAAGATTCCACAATTCACCTTCAAAATCAGCTTTAAGCTGTTCAAAATCAAAATCTTCAATATTATTATTTATATCAATTGTAATGAACTCACGAATTAAACTTGTTTCTTCAACAATAAATGCAAGTTCAATTTTTCCAATTGAATTAATTGAAGGACAATGGTGATAACCTTTTCCTGTTGCACCGACACACCAATCACCCTTTATTATCCATAAATCATTATCAATTCTAATAAGTGTATTTTTCTTACTCCACCTACCATCCATAGTTTTAATGAGTGGGGTGTTTTTTGACCGAATAGCAAATTGAAAGTATTGTCCGTCTTCTTTAGTGTAGATTACAATGTCATATTCAAAGGTAGTTGTAAAAAAAGAGTTTGCATATTCTTGTTTAGTTATATTTGAGGCTTCTAAACTTCTTTTTGCCGGAATTACTGCCCTGATTTTATCAGGGCTTTCCCAGTCTATTGAAACCATTAAAACCTCAAATTCAGCCATTATGCAAAAAAGTTAAACTGAGAATTATTATTTTTTGATTGATTAATCATTTCTACTAAATAATCACTACTATTCACACCAATAGAAAATCCATTTGACCCGAAAAAGTACTCTGAGAACAGTTCAGATAGATAGTTATTCAACTCTTCAACTATTTCATTCTTAGATTTTCCATTTTTAGCTGTTTCATTACCATCAAATATAAATCGTGGGAGTATTTTTTGAAGAATTATTGAATTTAAAGATATTTCAAAAGCATTACCATTACTAAATGAAGACTTATTTAAAACTGTATAATTAAGTGATTGCCTTATAGACCGAATACCGAAATCAATATTTAAAGGAAGTAGGAATAGTTTATTTATTTCTTTTAGTTTATCTGTTATAAATGCAAGTTCACTATTGTTCATAGCAGGAAACGATTTTCTATCTGAAAATAAATTTGGAGCAACATATACAGGTAATAGTTCCTTTTCAATTTCTATATCTTCAAAATAGGAATTTACCTGATCCTCAAAAAGTAGAGGGTTCTCAAATTTTACAATATGAACACGATCAAGAATCTTTGGAGAAAAATAATGTGTTGTTTCATCCACATTAATTGCACCTACAAAGTGAACGTTAGACGGAATTTTAATTGTTGAAGGAAATTTTAAAATATCAATTAATCTCCTTTTCATCTTTGCATGAAGTTGTAACATAGACTCTTTATCAGAATTACCCAACATTTCAAAGAATTTCGTTCTTGCCTCTTCATTATTTAGAAAATCTTGCCATGACTTTATTACTTTACCTTTTATACTACTTTCAACAAGATTTAGTAAGGTGCTAAATTCTGAAACAAATAATTCTTCTTCGTGGTTGGCATATAATTCAATTTCCGGTTGTGTATTTCGCTCTTCTAACTTTGATAGAAAGTCAGCAAAATAATATTCTACTCTCGCTAAGTTCATTTCATCAAGACAAATGAAATATAGCTGATTGGGATTATGTATTGCTTCCACAATTGCTTCAGTAAAAGGTGTAGGTAAAAAAGACATTTGAAGAGGATTGTAGTAACCAATTAAATCATCTGAACTTGTCCAATTTGGTTTTACCGGAATAATTTTTACTATACCTCCCATTGCTTCAGCAAAAGATTTGATAATTTGTGTTTTACCTGAACCAGATAAGCCACTTAAAACAATTATATCATTTGTTCTTAAGAGTGTTAGAAAGTTTCTAACTTGATACGGTGTATATATCAAATTCTTCACATGGTATAGATAAGCATGAATATGGTCAGCTAATTTTGAAAAGTCGCTTTCAAAGTCAATAGTAAAATCAAGGTGATTAATAGGGTTATATTCCTTAGCGTTAAGTAGATCTAAATACTTACGTTCATCATCGGACGAAATAAAATCCAAGTTATTACAAAGCAAAACGCGATCTTTTAATGTTTGAATTAGACTTTCCATATTGACTAAATTATTTTGTGTGTCATCAAATGTTTTTTTTATATTTTCTAACTTGCTTAACTGAATCTGAATGTTTTTTTCGTTTTCAGAATCGATTTTAGTGAAATTTGCAAATTTATTTTCATATTCGACTTGCTTAACCTCAAGACCTGAAAGAGTAGCTTTTTTTTCTTTAATTGCAATTACAAGATCACTAACTTTTTTCGAGTTTAAAACTTTTTTGATTGTAGTTTGTAATAGGTATGGGTTTAGTTTTTTTCTCCTATCTTCCAATCTACTTAATTCACATTCAAAAAAATACCTATCGCCTTCAATTAGATTACGAGCATCAGGGATAAAAATATTAAATATTTTAAGTTTATCTTGATTCTCTTTATAGTTTGGATAATAAATATATTTACCGTTCTTATCTAAAATGTCTTCAAAAAAGCCAAAACTTTTATTGTCTGAACTCATTTTAAGTTGACCCGATAAGACTAAGTGACTAAGGTTATTGTGTGTTTTAATAGTATTGAGTAATTTTTCACTACTTTCAGCTAATAATGAGTTAAAAATATCTTCTTCTATTTTATTTGGTTCATTTGTAGTCAAACTGTTAAGGTCAATTTTATCTATTACAATTGGTTTGACTTCAGTTTTTTTCTGAGAATAATTCGGAATAGCTCTTTTTACTAAATCATCGTTTAGCTCATAATCTTCATCTTCTGGTATATTTACCATTATTTTGCGGTAATGTTCAAAAATTTCAGGCACCGTTGCATTAAGTTCTTGAGCCAATTCTTTTACTGTCATAAATTAATGATATAGTTTGTAAATTTAAGAACAAAAATGATTAATTTTGCATGGCAACAAAATAGTTTGTTGTATAATTAATTAAAGAAAGGAGGCCGAAAATGAAAGTAGTATTACTATTCGTCGCTCTCCAACTTCTTCGTTGATTATTGAACCGTCTCTTTGACGCGATTCATAATCAGCTAAAGAGTTGGTGAAAAAAACAAAAATAGAGAAATCTATTTTTCCCCCACAAATGTGGGGGTTTTTATTTAATTTCGAACTTAACTTCTTTTCTAAAATTCCAATTTCAATACTCCCAATCGGCATGACTTACCGGAAGATTATTTAGTTCTGTTCGTATTTGCTTCCAATTGGGGAGAAAGGTGTCCATGTAATACAAAAATCTTTCGTTGTGGTGTCTTTCGAGAAGGTGAACCATTTCGTGCAAGATAACATATTCTAAGCAATGAAGTGGCTTTTTTGCCAATTCAAGATTTATCAGGATTCTTTTTTTCTCAATGTTGCATGTTCCCCAATTGGTTTTCATTTGTTTTACCTGCCATTCATCAATATTTACATTCAAAGATTTTTCCCATTTCTCGATAATGGGTGGTATTAGTTTTTTTAATTCTACCCGATACCATTCTGTTATTACTTCTTGGCGTTTTTCAAATGAAGTGTTTGGTCTTACATATAATTCAATGTAGGTTCTTGTTCTTAGAATGACTTTGGGTGGTTCGTCTTTCTCAATAATTTTCATTAAGTAGCGCCTGCCTTGAAAGTAATGGCTTTCGCGTTGTTTGTATTCCCTTGGAGATATTCTTTCCTGTGCATCAAACTCACGTTGGTGGCGTTTTATCCAACCTAATTTGGAAATGGCAAATAACCGAATTGCATCATCGTTTACACTTAATGGCGCAGCTATACGCACCCTGCCAGTAGGAGGGTAAACAGCAAGGTGTATATTCTTAATTTCTTTACGAATTACATCTATTGTTATATTACTGACTGTTATCTGGTCCATTAGTAATCTTTCTGATTTTTCACCAAATCAAAGATCCGGTGAATCTCACTTTCATCAATTATTTCATAGCTTTTTAAAACTAAAGTTATGACATTTCTTACAGCTTTTAATTTTTGAGGGTGATCTCTCCAACCGTCTTTTTTTGTCGAACGGATTTTATTATCCATATCATTTGCCAATGTTTCATTTCGGCTTAAGTTATCAAACAATGCTCTTTTTGCATTGGTATTGACAGAATAAGGATATTCGTGTGTTGAACTTGGTTTTTTAACCTTGTGTGCCAGCTCAATTATTTTCTGTAAATACTTTTCGTATTCTTCCGTGGCTGATTTTCTGAGCTTGATTAATTCGTCCAACAACATACTCATTTTCTCGTAATACATTGGATTAGTTGGACTTTCTTCAATGATTACTTTTCGCAAGTTGTTTTCAATGGCTTCTGCCATAGCTTCTGGATTTTTTTTGAAACTATTTGGTAGCATACCATAAGGCACTCCATCTTCCTTCACCAACATTTCAACCAGACTCATATCATCGAAATTAGCCAATACACGGCTTTCTTCTGCACCAATGTAGCTGTCAATCAAATGGCGCATTGCTGGCTCAAATTGTTTCAAATCAATATAATCGCCACTAGCCAATTGAATCTCTTTACGGAGAGCTTCAAAGTGTTTAATGTCGGCTTTTATTAGTTCGGTTTCCTTATCATTGTAGCCTGCTTCTTTCATATCATCTGCCACATTTGCATAAGCACGTATGAGTGAAATAGTCAGTTTGTATAAAGCAACTCTTCTTGGTTCAGTATCTTTTAGTTCATCTGGATTTTCTGTATCTTTACCACAAAAATAACGAATAAAATCAATTGTGTTTTGTGGAGGTTCAACAGGTTCAACCAATGCTTTGATAGCTTCCAATGCTTCATCTAATCGTTCTTTTCCTTTCTTCAAACGGTTTTCTAATAAACCGTCAATATCTGATTTTTCATACCCTCCCAATGCTTCGGAAGTATAATCATTAAAAGCAGATTCCAAGCTGTTGAATAAATCCATATAATCAACTACATAGCCATAATCTTTATCATCACCATCTAAGCGATTGACACGACAAACAGCTTGAAATAATCCGTGGTCCCTTAGTTTTTTATCAATGTACAAATAAGTGGCCGAAGGAGCATCAAAACCCGTGAGCAGCTTATTTACGACAATGAGCAACTTCATTTGTGCCGGTTCTTCTACGAATTTCTTCTTTACTTCTGTTTCAAATTGTTCTACTTTATTGATTGCCGTTTCCGGGGCTTCACTGAAATAGGTAGCCAGCATGTTTTGATAAATTTCAAAACGTTGTAATTTTTCAGTATATCCTAAACCTGTTTCTTCCCCTTTTATATCGTTGTGGTTTGGAACAAAAGAAGTAACAATAGCACAGTTTTTCAATCCTGCCTTTTGGAACAATTCGTAGTAACGACAAGCATTGTAGATACTATCCGAAACCAACATGGCATTGCCTCTTCCATTTTGGAGTCGCTCTTTTCGTTCCATATCAAGCACTACATCCATCACAATTTTTTCTAACCGTGATTTACTGCTAAATACTTTTTTGAGCGTTCCCCATTTCTGTTTCAGTTCGGCTTTGGCAAAGTCTGTAAGACCACGGGTTTTGAGGTCGAACCATTCGTCTATTTTATCATTAGAAGTTAGTTTTTGTTCAATGTCCCGGGCTTCGTAGCGTAAATCTAAGACTACTTTATCTTTTACCGCTTCATCAAATTTGTAGGTATGAATGTATCTGCCAAAAATCTCTAAGCTGGTTTGTTTATCGGATTTCAACAAAGGTGTTCCGGTAAAACCTATATACACTGCATTGGGGATAAACTGCTTCATAGCTTCGTGCAATTTGCCCGATTGAGTACGGTGGCACTCATCCACAAATAGATAAATATCGCCTTTAGCCTTATAATCTGTCGGAATGTTGTTCCGTAAATCTTGCAAATAGTTATCAATATCTTTATCGTCGGAGTCTTCCTTTCCACCAAACTTATGAATAAGCGAACACATCAACCAAGGCGAGGTGTCATTCAATTGGGTAAGCAAATCACTTCCGCTTTTTGTGCGGTAAATTTTTTCCTGAACGCCAATATATACTTTTTCAATTTGTTCGTCTAATTCTTCTCTGTCGGTAATTACAAGCACCCGGGCATTGTGGTTGTACTCTCTAATCCATTTTGTAAGCCAAACCATAGTGAGGCTTTTACCACTTCCTTGTGTGTGCCAGATAATGCCATTTTCTTTACGAGCGATAAAATCCTGCGCCATTTTAATTCCAAAATATTGATTCTGACGACTGTGTTTTTTTATGCCACGGTCGAATACAATGAAATCGTGCATTAATTCAAGAAAACGTTCTTTGTTGAACATTTCAATCACGTTTCTGTCTAATGGTAATTCGTATTTTGAGGCCTTTTCTCTGATTGGTTTTGTAATTTCAAGCAAATGAGGGTAAGCATTGTCTTTTTCTTCGGTTACTTCTTTCCATTTCAAGAAATACTTCTCTTTGGTTTCAATAGCACCATAAGCAATCCCTTCAATATCGTTACCGGCTAATACGAACTGAATTGTACTAAAAAAGGATTTTATGAAAATATGTTTTTGATTGTCTAAGTTCTGACGAATTCCCTCCGAAATGGAAACTGTACTTCGTTTGAGTTCTAATACACCCAAGGCAATACCGTTTATATACAGCACAATATCGGGGCGTTTTTTGTAAATACCTTTAATGGTAACTTCTTCAGCTATGGTAAAATCGTTATTCTGTGGATTCTTCCAATCAATGAGCATAACCGTTTGTTTGTTCTGTCCCATTTCTGCCTGAACGTTTACACCGTAGCGAAGCATGGAATACACTTCTTTGTTTACATCGTACAGCGATTTGCTTTGATTGTTAGCCGCTTTGGTAAAATCAGAAATAACCTTATTGACAAGGCTTTGGCTGTATTGCTTTTTATTGAGCAACCAGTCTGAGAGAATTTCTTCTTCTACATTGCTGTTGCTTTCACGCTCTTCCCAATTACCGATATAGCGATAGCCCAATTCCTTTTGGAATAGGTCAATAATGCGATTTTGCGTAATACGCTCAATTTTACCAATGTTGCTCATATCATAAAGAATTTAAGTAAGTACATAGATTTTCTAGTTCAAATAATATTATAGCATAATCTATTGACTTAAAGTAATGTTTGTATTCTTCGTTAAAAGTATAACCCAATGTAACCAAATTAATATCAGATTCCCTATTTTCAACATCTAGTGCTTTGTGATAAAAACTCAATTCAAAATTTGTATTTTCTGATTTTGAAAATCTAATATCCAATTTATATTCTTTGTTAAGAAGTTTAAATCCTTCAAAATAACAGCCAGGGTGACCGTCTGTATTTTTATCTTCAAAATACCAAAAGTACTTAAATGGTGCAAATTTTTCTGGGGCTTTGCGATAATTGTCAGTCGCTTCTTTGTCTTTTTGTTCTTTAAAAAAGCAATAGGATCTTAATTCTGAATGATAAGCTGTAATTGGGAAACCCTTTAATAGACGAATATCATTTTCTGAATTCCATCTTATAGCACTTTCACTACAATAATTTATTGCTTGAGGATATTTTAAAAATAAATATTTTGAGTTATATGGTTCAAGGTAATTTATATGCAAATAATCATTTATGTATTTGTCTAAAGATTCACTATTTATTTCTTTTGTATCAAATTTATCTATAGCATTCTTTAAAGTTATGACTTTTTCACTTTTAAAGAACATTCTCCAATTTTCATTACGCGTTCTTAATCCTCCTGCCGATGGACTACAAAATATATAGTCGGATTTATAATATGGCAAATAAAATGCTTCACAGAGCAGAAAGCGTTCCAATAACTTTTTCTTTGACTTTCTTATATCGTCATTAAATAAATTGGATATTGCATCACTATACATAAGAAAGTCATAAATGTTGTATTTGACAGATTCATCTTTTGAAAACTCCAATATAAATTTTATCTGTCCATAAAAATAAGGGTGATTTTCTGTTGAGATAATTGGTTTTTTCCAACTTTCATCTGACATTAGTTGAAGTTTTAGTTTTTCTTCTTGGAATTGGTCGGAATCAAAGTAACTATTTTTTGTCTCTCCCGATAATATGCTCTCGGATAAATTGAATTTAAATGAAGACAAATAATTTATTTGCCTAATTGAATTGTTAAAGTTATCAGGATTTTGTATGTATGTATTATAAATTAGATTCCGATTTAATCTTAGCCATACTTTTAATGCTTCCAAGCTGTAATCATTTGAATATCTATCATTTATGTAAACAATGAATGAGTAATAAAAAACAGTATTCCATAGAGAAGGTGTAAACAGTTTTGCTTTAAGAAATAAATCAGTTATTTTATTGTCTATAAAAGGATTGCATAAAACGTCTTCTAAATCTAATTTATGAAAAGTATTCTCTTGTTCTAAATAAATCAGAGATTCAAAAGTCTTTTCAATAAATTTTAGTGTGTCTAAATTGAAAATGAAGAACGATTTTTCATCATCACCTTCTTTCCATTTTATAATAAATTTTTCTAAGGGTATATATGATATTTTGTTACTATCGTAAACTTCTGAATTACGTATCAATCCATACAAATCTTTATATGCTTCAAAAGGTATTGAAACATTTGTCGCCAAACTATGCATCAATGCCAAGTTCTTAATGAAATTATAGTAAAAGTTGTCAAGTGAAGTGAAATTTTCATCAATATTTCTCCAAAAGTAATTCAGCCAATCTGTATCAAGTTTTTTCCAAAATGATTTAAGCCAGTCTTCTTCAATAGAATTTTTATATTTCTCCTGTAACCATGATTTAAAATGTTCATAATCTGATAATTGTTTACCCCTTGAATTCATTTTTACATAAAGTTCATCAGTTTGATTTAGCGAATCTAAATCCATGAAATCGAACTTAAAAGGCAAATTCTCGACATCAATTTTTGAAAAATCAAAATCAGAATTAAAAGCTTGTTCAATTGATGACAACATTTCCAACATGCCACTTACTGTTGCATCCTTTGACCATTTTTTAAGATAAAAGCTCGCTTTAAATATTATTTCCTTAATGTTTGTTTTGGGGTTGCTTTTTTGTTTTTTCCTAACAATAGCAATATTATCTTCTCGCACTAACTCTTTACAAAAAGCTAATGCAGATTTTCGATTTGTATATTTGAAATTATCCAACCATACAGTATTGGTAACTTTTCCTCCTTTTAAATACAAATACCAATGGAGCAAATACAATGTTGTAAGTCTTTGTTGGCCATCTAATGGAATAAATTTTAAATTTATAGCATTTTGATTATCAGAATTTGACAAATCTTCGATTGTCGTATCAATCTTTAGGTCTAGATTATTGGCATAAAATCTTACAGCTTCCAAAATGGAAGATACAGCATCTTTGTTTATTTTTTTTCTTATTAGATTTTCCTTTCCTTCAATTTTACCGTATATAAATCCAAGATGCAACTCTTCGTTTGTTACAACAGAACTTACTAAATCTAGAACAATTCTTTCCCTTATTTCTTTTACTTTATCCGTTAATCTGCCTTGTGCATACTCTCGCTGTATTATCGGAATCTCGATAATATGATTGGTAATAATTTCATAAAATGATTTAGTTTGCTCCATCTACTTTGTGTTTTAAAAATTGGTCTATTATTGATTTCGCCTTTTTAAGATAATACTCTTTATCTTTCTGACTCCAGTAGTCAATCTGAAAATACTTTGATGGAGTTGTTTTTTTTGAAAAAACATATTGAGTTCCAATGGGTATATAGGTATTCGGATTTATTAGAATTTCTTTATCTAGATTTAAAACAATGTTGCGTTTCCTTCTGAAAGGTTTTTTTCCAACCTTAATATTGGTGCTTTGGTCTAAGAAACACAAATTATTAAAATCATTAACACTTAAGAATTCGCTAAGTTTTACATTAATATCCTCAATTTTCACTTTGCAATCTGCTTTTTTATTGCTTATAATATGCTCATTGAGTTCTTTACATAGCAGAAAAATTAGATCCCTATTCTCAATACTGATTTCATCTTCTTTTAGTTTGTTTATCAAATCAACTATCTCGGAATAGAAATTTTTAAACTCATCAAATGTATCTAAACTATCAGCATTTTTCGCTAAAATATGTTCGATATTCCAGTCATTAGTATTGTAGAAACGATTAAATGGGAAAAAAGTATCAACTTCCTCAATTTCAGTAAGAGCTACATTATACAATAATAATAACTTAAAAACACCTCCGTCACTATATTTTATTAATTCGGGATTATATGATTTTTTCCAATTAGTATCATCTTTAAAATAAAACTTAATCTTATCACGGAGAAGATTGCAAAATTGAGTTTTATTTTCAGCTTTTTTCGCCGTTTCTAAAACACTTAAAATATTGTAATTAGTAAGGTGAATAACTGCTCCCACTAAATGGTACGAAGTTCGGTCGAAATACCATTCTTCCAAACCATTGTAAAGTCCTGTGATTTTTTGCCATTCAGGCTTATTGTTTTCATCTTTATTTTTAAAAGCCTTTTCAAATTTTCTGTAATTGTAGAAATGGTCTTCTGTTTTTCCAAAACCATTGTATAATTGAAACAACAGATTGATTTTATTGGCAATATTGCTATTGTATTTACTGTTGGAAATAAATTGCCAAAATTTTTCTTCGCTCATCTGATGTTCTATCAGATTCCATTCATCAGCAAATTGATTTTCTTCGTATTGCCGTTGAACTACATTCGAAACGCTTTTAAGGTCAAGAACAAAGAGAGCCTTAATTAATTCAGCCTGTTCCAATTCTATTTTTCCCTGATTAAAATCTATAAATTTATTGATGATTTTTTTCTCTGTTGAATCTTCATTTTCAAGATACCAAATCACTTTTGTTTGAGTGAGTAGTTTATTCTTGAATTGGTTTTTCGTAATATCGTCGAGCTGAGAAAACCAATTGCTAATAACTGAATATGTCCTGTAAAAATAAAAATTATCAACTGTATTAATATCAGGATTGTCTTTTGTAATTTTTTCTTTCCAACATATAGAAACAGCTTTGTCGAATTCACTAAAATCATCTGAATTAGAAGAAATTAACGAGCGAGTTATTTCTAATGATGAAAGCTCTTCAAAAAACGAATTTATACCACTTTCTTCAGTTCCTCTTGTAGTATATAACAATTGGTAAGTTTTATGATTAAAATAAGTTAGAATTAAAAAAATTGTGGTAGCTCTCTGCTGACCATCAACTAATTCAAAGGTGTTGTCATCTATTTTTTTTACAACCAAAGGTTGCAAACAATAAAACGATTGAAATTCGGATGAAAACTCGTTAATATCGTTTAGTAAGCTATACACTTGTGCTGTATCCCACCTATATCCACGCTGATAAGCATCGATTTTGAAACAAAAACTTAATAAATCTTCTATAGCTTTTAGATTTTCACTCATAAAATTATCATCCTTAGTTTGACTAATCATGTTTTCAATTAAATATTCCTACAAATCGTTATAAACTTACTCTCCCTACAATCCACCCATTCGTCAACTATTGAATCTACTCCAACTTGCTTAGCGTGATTCAGAAAGCAATCTTCCCAATCTTTTGGAGAATGGAAAAGTTTATTCTTTCCATCATTCATGTCCTGACAATCTAAAAAACCAAGATAAAGCAAAACCACAGGAATGCCTTGATTAGCTAACCACCATGCATGCCCTACACGGTTGGATAACTGATAACAATTATCTCTTGAAATAGAAACTTCAAAACCCATGTCTTTGATTCCATTGTTAGCTTCGTGAATTGCTACTCCAATACTTGCATGGTTTTTTTCTGAATCGTAAGTAGCATCGACTTTTAATTTCTTTCCATGAGATTCTTCAGTCAACTCTTTTTCATGAGCTTTTGCCTCAACAAGTAAAATTCCTCTTTTGCCATCAATAGTGCAGGTCGAAACTAAATCCCAATTAGGAGTAGTAGAGTCAACATGCAGCCACCAATTTACAATCTTGTTGTACATCTGCAAGTCGAAGTTATACTTCAGGAAATTTTTCAATTCGGCTTCTTTATCGTTGTACAGACTTTTGGGCATCCAATTGTCATACACTGTTATTTCTGCATAAGGTTTTATGAGTTTGTTTATAGAACCAAGGAAATGATCTGACTCTATTAATTTCAACATTGCTCTTTGGCTGCCTTTTTCCCTTATCATACCAATCTGATTTTTCCGGTTAATAAACTTTGCATCATCCCTTGTTTGAGCTGCTTTTGCTTTTCGAGTTTGTCTTCTAATCTTAGAATTTCTATATCCATATCAGAAAGTAGCTTTGCAATTTTCTTTTGTTCATCAAGATTCTTATGAGTGAAAAATTTAAACGTAACAAAGTCCTTTTGATAAAGGTGAATAATAGTTGAACCTGCACTTAGTTGAGAAAGAAAAATTTGAAAAACATCAGAAAGAAGTAGATAATAAAAAAACTCAGGATCAAAAGAATCTTTAATCGGTCTAATGACAAAAACACCACTATTCAATGTTGCTGGTTTTGGTACTGATTTTATTAAAGCAACTTTTCCTATTGTTCCGTCTTTGGTAACTAATATATCATGGGTTTTTACTTGAATGTTCCTATCTTGAATGTATCTGTTTTCATCAACATAGTTACATCTGTCCCAATCAATAAAACCATTTTTAAATTCAGTTCCTGTTATTAGATAGAAATTTCCTGTTTTTCTATATTCAGCTGTTGTTAGGCCTTGCCAACCAATTCTTGCTTTTAGAGTTGCAACTTCACCCAAAGTATTTTCAATCCAACTTTCTTTCGGCTTCAACAATTCCTGCATAGCCCCTTGCTTAATTGCTTTTTTCTTCGCAATCAGTTTTTCTAATTGGGTGATTAGTGCATCGGAATCGTTTAAGGCGGTGGCAATGGCGGTTTGTTCGGCTTTGGTGGGAGGAAGTGGGATTTTAAATTTAGATACTAATTGTTGTGATAATGTAGGTATTGCTCCACCAGCAATGGCGGTTATTATTTGATTTTGAACAACATTAAACATCATTGTGTAAGCAAGATAGTAGTTGTCTATCTTTACTTGCTTGAGAACAACTAACTGTGGGTTGATTGTAGCTTTTATTGGTAAGCCTTTTATAATAGCTGTTTTGCCAAATGTTGAACCAGTTTTAACTAATAAAATATCTCCATTAAATATTTTTATTTCAGGCGACTCTTCATATTTAAACCATGAGATATATGTGCATTTTTTAAAGTCAATCTTATTATCTTGAATATTTGACGGACTAATAGATAATGCACCTTCGCTCTCTTTGACTATGTCATTAACTGTATATCCTCTAAACCCAATACGCCCAAATATTTGACATACTTCTCCAATCGGTTTTAATATCCAATCATTAGGAATCACTCCAACTTCTGTATTTTTAAACCCTTCTACCATACGAATTTCATTTGTTTTAAATGGTTCTCTACTTTGGTAGTTAGTGCTTCTACTTCTTTGGTAAGTAGAGGCATGGGCGTTTCGTAACGGTCGGCAAGCTCTTTAATGCGCTGCGTTAGTCGGTGGCTAATGTTATCCATTTCGGTATGTATGAGCTGCTCCATGGCTGCCATCCATTTCTTTTCCACTACTACGGTTTTTATTTCGTCAATGCTAAGTTTTGGATAATGTGCAATTACTTTCTTCTCCAAATCGGCTTTGGCTATTGTTAATTTTATGCTTATTTCGGCTGCTTCTTCGGTTAGCCATTTGTACAGTTCCAACAAGTCGAATTCTTCTTTTGTATCGTCGTCTTGCTTTTTACCTTTTTTCAGGGCTATTTCTTTCAATCGTTTAAATACAGCTGCTTTGGTTACTTTGCCTTTTTCGTCGGTAACTTCTGCAAGCAATCCATCTTCGCCTGAATTTTCTTCTATCAGTTCTTCTAATTTCGATTTTACAGTTTCAATTTGGCTTTCCAGTTCGTCAATGGCTTGCTGCTCTTTGGCAAAGTAAACCTGAATCATCAAAGCTGGCGGTATCAGTCGCCCTTCTAAGCCTTCTAATCCCGGAACTTGTTTGATAATTTCTTTATCGCCTTTTTTTGTTTTCTTTTCCAATCGTTTCAGGTCATTACCGGCACTCCAACCATCAGCAGCCAGTTCGTAGAAATCATCTTGCATAGTTTCTGCCCAATAATCCATAAGGTGCTGATACATGGCGTATTTGTCGGTCAGCGGTTTGTCGTGGTAATGGCTCAATAGGCTTTCAGAGATAGTATGTATCTCGTTTTTCGGGCGTAATCCTTTATTCAATGCTTTAGTGTGTGCTATGGTTTCGGCTTCCCATGCGGTAAATACCTCTTCCATGGTTTTTCCAAAAACTGCAAATTCGGGGTGATTGAAAATGGTATTTTTAATTTCTTCGTTTACAATATTGAGTTGATAATAATTTGGACGATTGGCAATAGGACTGAATAAATCGGCTTTCATGGTTTCGTAAACCGTCCAGTAATTTTGCAAATCTTCGATATCACGCTTTGGAATACCACCCAACAAATGTGCTTCAATATCCTGAATATCTTCCGCTTCCTGACTATCAATGTATCGGGGGATATTGAGGTTATAATCATTCTTAGGGTCGGCAATTTCCGAAATTGGAATAGTACGAGAGAACTTTTCAATGGTCAACCGATTGGTGTAAGTATCAACAATTTTATGAATATCCTGCTCACGAAGTCGGTTCTTGTTGCCATCTTTTATAAATCCTTTGCTGGCATCCATCATAAAAATGCTATCACGCTTGTCGGCATCTTCTTTGTCTATAACAATAAGCGAAGCGGCAATACCGGTGCCATAGAACAAGTTGGCAGGTAATCCGATAATGGCTTTGATATAACCTTTTTGAATGATTTTACGACGAATGTCCGCTTCCGAATTTCCACGAAACAACACACCCAAAGGCAATACAATACAGGCTTTACCTTTTGATTTCAGCGATTTAATGAGGTGAAGCAGAAAAGCAAAATCCCCATTCTTTTTGGGTGGTAAATTATCGTAACCCTCGAAACGTTTGTAAATATCGTTTACCGGATCTAAGCCATTCATCCACGATTTATAACTGAAGGGTGGGTTGGCAACTGCAAAATCGAATTGTTTGAGTTCGCCTGTTTCATCATTTGTGAATAGCGGTTTCGACATGGTATTGCCCTGCAAAATTTCTGCATCGGCAAAGTTATGTAACCACATATTCATAACGGCTAAAGCTCGTGTGGCGTTGTCGTTTTCCTGACCAAAAATGGTTATACCATGCGGTGCAATATCAGCGGCTTTAAGCAATAGCGACCCCGAACCACATGTAGGGTCGTATATTGACTGTTCTTGACTCGTTGATTTGTTAATCTCAATCAATTGAGCCATAATGCGTGAGACTTCGGCAGGAGTGTAAAATTGCCCTTTGCTTTTTCCGCTTTCGGTGGCGAAGTGGCGCATTAGAAACTCATAAGCATCACCCAATAAATCATCGCCTTCTGCTCTGTTTTTACTGAAATCAAGTTCCGGCTTATTAAAGATATTCAGTAGGTTGGTAAGCAAATCAATTTTATCTTTCCCTTTGCCTAACTTTTCATCGTTTTCAAAATCATTGTCGTTGGTATCAATTATTCCGGTTAATCCGTTTGCTTTTGCAAATGCTCCAATAATTTTATTGATTTTATCACCGATTTCATCTTTTCCCCTATATTTCAACATATCATAAAAAGAGGATTCGGGCGGAAATTCCATTAACGGGTCTTTTCTATCGGAAACGTATTTCATAAATAGCAAGACTAATACATAGTTCTTGTATTGACTTGCGTCCATGCTACCTCTCAGTTCATCACAACCAGCCCATAATGAGCTGTATAATTCGGATTTTTTAATTGCCATTATTTGTATTTAAGGGGAAAAATGATAATTTGTATTATTTAATCTCTACTCGTTTAACTCTCTTTCTTGTTTCGCCGCTTCTATTATCTTCATATTCTTCAATCTCCACTATAATTGGCAAATCGTTCTGTAATGAATGATTAAAAACTAAATGTGGTGGAATAATTGTATTCGTTCCACTATTATTGGGTTTAAAAAATGCAAACCCTTTTTCAGTATTATAATTGATGACTTTTCCTTCCTGTAATTCTCCAATTGCTTCTATTTTAGGCAACCAATATGATTTATTCAGACTTAAATCCCGATTGTTGTCCGCATAAGATTTAAACCAGACCAATATATCCATTAATTGAAAGGTCAAACAGTAAAGCAAATAGGGTGTACTTATTGTATTTCTATATTCAGTTAGATTAATATTTTTCTTAATCTCAGCATCAACAGTATGTGAAGCAGCTCCAGTAATAAACAATATCGACTTAACTAAATCAGAAACAATCTTTGTAAAATGACTTTTCTCACAACTAACTTCAAGGTGTTTTGTATTTTCCCCAGATAAAAACAAACTCGATTCTGTGAGATTTACTTTCCCACCTTCAAGACATTTATCATGTAATAATCCAATTCGATTAGCTGCTCTAAATACTTTCTCAAGAATAATCCTTATTTGAGTGAAATAAAGTTCATCGTCAAATAAAATCGTAGAATTTTTAAAACTTCTTAGTATCCCCAATAACGGTTTGCTTGCATCTTCACCTATATATTTGTCTGTACATAATTCAAAAACTTTTGAGTATTCGTGGCGGATTTGGGTTTCCGGTTGTTTGTCAGCTTCGATTTTGATAATTTCCCAAAGTGATATTAAATCATCATCATTTAATTTATCATATACTTTATTATCTTTAAATGCGTCAGCAAAAGAGTTTCTCTCTTTTGTAAATTTATCCTGACCAGATAATATAAACCATGGTAATTTCTTTCTATCGCTTAATCTATCAAACGCCAACCCAACTTCAAAAAGTGCTTTGTCAGTAACAGAATCACCTGATTGTCCCGGGTTTTTAAAGAATAAACCATCGGAAATGGCACCATCATAGTTTTCAATTCTTTCTTCGAGTTCATCAATTCCCTCTTTTGAATTATCAAAACCGATTAATTCTATACCATTGACAAATGCTTTTTCTCTAATGATATTGAGAGTTTTGTATTCATCATCAAACCATATTACTTTATATTTATTCATCTATTTCAATTATAGGAAAATTAATTTCAAAACTTGTAACCAAATCTGTACCCGGCAAGCCTTCAGAACCTGTTTCATCAATAAAATCAAAGCTACCTTTATGATATTTAATAATTTCATTTACATACCATCCACCATACCCGTCACCTGCATTACTACCGGATTTTGAACCTTTTCTAATAAAATCGTCAAAGCCAAAGTCTTCTGGAAATGGTTTGCCTGTATTAGAAAATAGAATCTGTATTTCCGGATTAGAATCCGTAATATTATCTTTCATTACATATACCTCAAGACGGTTTTTATTTCCTGCACTAAAAGCATGTTTTACAGTGTTTTCGATCAAATTATTAAACATATCAGTCAATAAATCTACATTTGCCAAAATCACAGTTTTAATTTCACTCTCTGTAATATCATCCAAAAAAGATTCTTTATCAAAACCAAAATCAATTATAAAATCAAGATCGTTATTCTCAGATTTCTCAGCAAAAAACACTTTAAGGAAATCAACAATATCTAGTGGAGATAATAATTTTGATTCAAAAATATCATCTACTTTTAATTGCCGCCTTACTGTTTCAGATATTTTAAGAGCGTCTCTTTCAACAAAATCTAAATAGTCTGCTAAAGAAAATAAATGATCATCACTTACTTTTTGACCTAAGATTTCAGGGTAAATTGGAGCTATCTTATCAATAATAATTGATTTAATGTGAGCTAATGAACTAACCAGATTTGAAGTTGGACCAGCTAAAGTATGTCTTAAATGTGTATTTTGCTCATACGCCTCCTTCTCTAAACCATGAATTTTTGAAAATGAAATCAAATCAGCCTTTTTCTGCTCGGCCATTGCTTCCGTAATACCTTTTATCTTAGCCTTTTGTTCAAGAAGGTTTGGCAATTTAATGACCACTTTTAATAAATCATCTCTGCGAAAAGAAGGAACAGAAGCACCAATTCTAAATGAATCAATCTGTTCTGAAATATACTCTGATTGTAACTCGTTAATTAAATATGCAATATCGACTTTAGACTCATCAACTTTCAAAGAAATAATGTCGGGAGTTACAAATATCGGGTCTTCAGATATAGTAAAATAAGTAGGTTTGATTGTTTTCCAACGAGTAGCCACCAAAAGACATGAAGTGCTAATTTTTAATGCTGGCTTTGGAATTTCACAATCCTCTATACTGTCAGTTTCAAGTTGAAAATCAATTTTATCCTCTTTTAAATCTCTTATTCGGATAAATTTACCAGATTGCTCTTCATAATTTCTTTGACCATTAATTACACTTACAATTTCATTGAGTTTTACTCCTTGATATTTCTTTTGAAAATATAATGGTACGTTTAAATTATATTCAAACTCACGAATTTGATCTTTTGTTATAATTCTAACAAATTCAGAATCCTTATCACTATTTGCTATTGAACTTAGGGCTTCATCATTGAGTATTAACTCTTTTTTGCCCCTTGGTAAAGTTAGTTTTTGAGCATCTATGAATCTAACTTTATCCTTTAAATTTTTATCCCTGTTTATAACAAGAATAAAAATTGGAATGCCGGTATTCATTAACAAACCACCTGGTAAAGAAATTATTGTTTCAATGAAATCAGATTCAATTAGTTTCTTTCTCAGAAGTTGTTCAGCACCCCCTCTAAAAAGTAAACCATTTGACAAAACAGCAATAAGTTTTCCCTTATTATTTAATGAAGAAATCCCTTTCTCAATTAAAAACTGTTCAGCAGTTCTTATTTCAGGATTCAGCCAGTTATATTGATTAGCAAGTTTTACTCCAAAGGGTGGATTAGAAACAATTAAATCAAAAGTCTGATCATCCGAAGGCCAATATTCAATTGAATCAGCATTTACATATTTAGAAGAACCTAATCTATTATAAGCCATTAAACGTAATGTACCTAATGCCCAGACTGTGTGGTTATATTCTTGCCCAAAATAATCATAATCTACTTTTGAAAGCACATCAAAAGAAGCAAGACCAGCAAATGGATTGAAGACCTTTGAAGATTTATTTAAGTTAGCCTGTCGACAAATAAAACGAGTAATTTCAGCTGGTTGTAAAAATCCACCACCAAACTTTCCTTGAAATTTAATAATAGTATATAATGTACTTTCAAATATTGTCGGGAAATTAGACTCCAAAACTTTTTGATCAATCGAATCAAAAAGTATTATTAACTCACGTAAAGTATGATCATCTATTGAGTAGAGAACTTTTTCAAAAATACCAAATATAACCCGGATTACTTTATCATTTTGATCTACATTTTGATCTGCATTGGTCAATATACTTCTTGTCATCCTAAATTCAAGAGAAACTAACTTATTAAGAATTCCTTCTCTTTTTAAAAACAAAAGGTATAAAATGACGTAATATTCGTCAGTTGAAATTTTGGCACGTAATATGTCAAAACTTCTCATTAATAGACTTTCAATTTCGGCAATAGGATTGGTTCCTTCTAAACTATCTTTCTTCATCATAATCACAATTAAATTTGATACGACAAAGGTCATATTTATATGTGCACTGCATCTGCATAGTTATAAATTATTTTTCAATGTCTGTTCTGCTCTGGCTAATAGCTTATTCTTGAGCGATAATGGTTCAATAATTATTAGTCTATCGGACAAACCAAATAATAATGTTTCTAACTCGTAATTTATGATTAACGATAGCTCAACAAATGACTCGTTATCAATCATTCTCATTTTTTGAGAGCCATGTATTGGTTTGCTTTCAATATATCCAATTAAACTCTTTTCGACTTTTAAAAGCACTTTTTCAGGATTTTTTTCTTTTGGAATTGTTACACCAACAATATCATCGAAGTATTCTTCAAAATTCACATCCGTATTCTTGACATATACAGTATTGGAGTTATTTAATGCAATTATTCTGTCAAGAGAAATGTTTGAAATCGACTTATATTCGGGATTCAGCCCAAACAAGAACCAACGATTATTAAATTGTTTTAAAAAATATGGGTGGATTTCATAAGTAATGGCTTCTTTATTGAAACTTTTGTATTCTATCACTAAAACCTGTTTGTTAACAATAGCATCATAGAGTTCTGTAAAATAATTCAATCCTTTTAAATATGGGTTTTGCTCAAAACCAACGACAGCAGAGTTATTTCCTTTAAGTTTAAATGTTGATTTAATACGAATGAGCATTTCTTCCATCCATTCGAATTGAGGCATACCCTTAAATCTATTTAGAATGGAAAGTGTTTCTTGTAAATGTCGGGCTTCACTTTCATTTATTGCTTGTTTTTTAATCGAGAATGACTTCTCAGCATATCTGTAATAAACTTTCTTACCATCTTTTATTCTGTCTAGCAAAACAGCCCATCCCTGATCGCTTTCCATGAACTTTAGATCTTCAAATACTTGCCTCTTCTTTATGCCATTTGAAATGCCTTTGTATTCAAATAATGCATTATTACACGCTTCAACTAAATCATTCATATAATATCTTCGACCAGGGTTGCTGAAACATTGGTCTAAGGCATGATATCTAATGGTTGCATGTTTATTTGTTGACATTATTTATTTTAGATTTGGTTTTGCGTTTTGCTAAATTGACAATCAATAAATGTGATTGAGGATATGTGCAGTTTTTGACAAATAAAAAGAACAAAAATAGTAAAAAATAGTGAGTGATTTGTTATATTAAATTCTATCTAAGCAAGTTTTTCAGAATATACAAAACAACTATTTGCAAAACACTAATATGAATTAAATCCAAGTAAATTTGAATATCGATTAAAGTTAAATCTCTACTAATTGGAGTCTATCAATCAAGATATATAGAGCGGGATTTTCATTAATCATAAATTCCAGTTCGGAAGTGAATTTGCTTTCAACTTGAGGTACATGTACTGGATTTATTTTATTGAGCTGTTCAATCAAATAGTCTGCAATATCAAGTCCGTCAGCTTTTGCTTCTGGAGTGGCAATATCTTCTAAAATACTAGAAACAGTAATATTGCAACAATATTCTTTTTTTATTTGAATTGCCTTTTCGCTCCATTTATCATATGCGTTTAAGTCTGGAAAAAGGATTGTATTTCTGCTTCTAAGTACCTCACATTTTTCTATTGATAAGCCATGTATGTTCCCAGCACTGAGCCAGACTAAATCTGGAAAAACTGCACTAGCTATTAAAGCCGATTTCTCACTTTCTACGATTGCTATTGTTTTTTCAAGGTTGAGTTTTAATAAATGTTCGCCAAAGAAACATTGTTTTAGATTAAAGTCTTCTGGTAATGTACCGATCTTTTTTAGTTTGTTGTGAACCCAATCAATTGCCC
>Ga0302292_1000553_pt1 | contig 26229 bp, 24 predicted proteins | sample III_Fen_N2_1_FD_194553 | JGI IMG/M metagenome (GOLD analysis project Ga0302292, IMG submission 194553) | Peat permafrost microbial communities from Stordalen Mire near Abisko, Sweden - III_Fen_N2_1 | ecosystem: Environmental > Terrestrial > Soil > Wetlands > Permafrost | place: Sweden: Abisko...
CGCCTGTCCAGCCTAAACTAAAGGGTTGTGTGCCTGATAAGGCGATGCTTACGTTTGGTACTATCCCATTACTACAATAAGCGGCTGTGCCTGAAACGGTATAGCTTGGGGCTGGGTTAGAGGTGATAGGGGTATTGGCTACTTGCCAACAACTTTGTTGTGTTGGAAATGCTTTATCATACACTACTAAATAATACGTTGCACTTGCTGCCGATGCTGATACGGTATAGGTGCTGTTATTTACTCCCGTTGTTACTTTTAGTGCTGGTGAAGGTGTAATAGTAGGATCTGTCGCTGGTAATGCTGTAGACCATGCAAATCCAAAATCGGTTGTGTTGGCCTGATTGTTCGATGTTAATGTTGATACTTGTCCCGGACACAGAGTTGTTGAACTGGGTGTTATGGTGGCTGCAGCTGGCTTTTTACATGGACAATTCAACTTTAATGTTTCGGGAACCATATCACAAAAGTGCTGATCTGTTTTGAAATTAATATTATAAACCTCACCTTGAGAAAGGTTAGTACCAGTATTAGGATTGCTGAATGCTTGACTTGAATTTGTAAACTTAATTAAATTGGGTAATCCTGGAACATTATCGGCAATAGGAACATTTTGTTGCCCTCCTCCATGACCAATTGATATTGAATTAAAAGTATTACCCGTTATTGAATTTGAAGGCACATACGATATAAAATAAACACCAGCTTTAGGCAAACGAATATTGACAGGAACAATAGAATACATTATAGAATCAGGGGCATTGGTTAATGCTACTCGAGTTATAGGAACACTAAAAGTGCCTATAACATTTTTTATATTGGCAACTTCTCCATTATTAATAATAGTATCACCATATATAGCAAAATTCAAAGTTGCATTTGATGTTGATGTTGTTGCTGAGTATTTAATACTTGTTTTAATAGGAATTGTTAAATCAGTAATTGTAAGAGGTTCGGTAGTGGTAAATCCTGACTGATAGTTACTATTTTGACTGCCACTCGGACTGCCATTCACATTATCCCAAGTGGAAATCCAAGTATTATCTTTACCATCGGCTTTTGTCATGACTGTCCCTTTTGCATACCCAGTTTCTTGAACCCAAACTATTCTATCAGTACCCGAAACTTGTGCTCCCGTGATATCCATAGTTGCTGTTACACCACCTGTTGTTGTTCCTAATAACGTTCCACCTGTCGATTTTGTATACCACGAATAAACGGGATTTGAAGTGACACCCGATGCTAATGTAACCCCGACAATTCCTGTTGTCCCACAATAGGTTAAATCAGTACGGGCACTAAACGTTTTAGGCCAAGCAGAAATAACAACCGTATCTCTAACTATCTTATAATCAGAACATGAAACAGGTAAACCATCATTATTAGGATCATAAATAACCTCAACGGAATAAGTACCTGTTGCTGTTACTGTATAATTTATTAAAGTAGAATTTCCCCTTCCAGAGGCGAGTTGGGTGCTACCATTAAACCATCTGATTCTATATTTACTGGCAAGAGTTCCTGTAATAGGGAAACCCGATTTGAGCACCAAGGAGGTAAAAGAAGATGCACAAACAGTTGTATTACCTGGTGTAAGAGAAATCGAAGGTTGTGGATCGGGAAACCCACAAGTCGTTGGTGCTGTAATTTTTGTGGCAGTCATTGCATTAGTTGTTGAACCAATTCCTAACTGTCCAGAAGAGTTACAACCCCAAGCCCACATTGTACCATCAGAACGACCATAAAACCCCCAAGTATCTCCTCTATTAATAAGAATAACATCACTATGAGGTGTCGTTGATGCTCCATTTAAAATATAATTTGTACTATTATCGGCTGCAGTAGTATTTGTTCCACTAATACCTCCATCAGTACAAGATTCCCCTCCCCCCCAAGCGACGGGCTTTCCATCAAACGTAACAGCCATACCATAGCCTTGTCCTCCTCCAATAGATTTTGCTAATAAATAAGTACCATCATTTGAAGCTCCAGTAGTTTTTCCTTTATTTACCTTTTGAGGTATAGCACTAGAAGCAACATACGTTGTTCCTGTTGCAGCATCCCAACCACAGGCATTATTCCAACTATTATTACCCCAAGTCCATACAAAACCATTAACATCGAGAGCCATTCCAAATGAATCTCCACAACCAATTGATGTTATATTATTCATGATAGAACTAGTTGATGTCGTAGTATTATAATAATAAACAGGACGAGCCTTACTATCACTCACTAAGATGCAGGTTCCTGGATTAGCAGTTCCAGCAGCATTTCTACCCAAAGTTCCATTTACACCATGTCCCCAAGAATAAACCGTTCCTATTCCATCACCGTCGGGATCAACAAGTGCATATGCACAATTATCACCGGCAAAGATTTGAGTAACTCCTTTTAATGGTTGATTTGTTGCTCCATCTATTACATATACAGCAGATGTTCTACTTGTTGTAGTACCATCACCTAAAATACCAATAGCATCATCATAATTATAAGCCGTTCCGGAACCACCACAATCATTTGCTGGATTAGATGCAGGAACAGACCCAACACTATTAGCCCCCCAAGCAACCAATGTTTTATCATCTAAAATAGCATAACTTGAAGTATTTCCGGCATATACAACCGTAGCATTAATCAAATATCCACTAGCATCCTTATGAGCAGCATTTATTCCAGCTGAAGCTGTTACATGAACTGGTGCAGAAACAGCGGTGCTTGTTGAACCATTTCCAACTTGACCTTTATTATTATTTCCCCATGCCCACACAGAATTGTCGCATGCTAATGATACAAAATGAGATCCAGAACCAGAACTGACCTGTTTATTGGTTATCCCTGTAGGAAAAACAACCATCGTTGGGGTAAGACAATATGCAGGTGTCGCCAATCCTGTACCTAATTGACTATTACTATTATCTCCCCAAGCATATACTATTTTATTTGCACATACATAACTGGAAACAGTATTTCCTCCCGAAATAATTAAGTCTTTTTGAGCGAACACTTGAGTAAAAAGTAAAGTTCCAAGAACTAAACTTATCAAAATTTTACGTATTGCTTTCATAGGTATTGGATTTAATAATTTATTAAAAAATAATTTTAAAACAAATTGATAATGAAAAAACCCAACTTCACTTTCCCGAAATAATAGACACGCTAAAGTATTAAAAAGTTGCAAAGAAATACCCATGAAATAATAAATAAATTCAATACAAATAGTAGTTTTTACACAAAGCGTTATAAACACTGATATCCCGACAATTATATATTATTTTATTGAGACAAATACATAACTAAATTGATTGATTTTCATACTATCGAAAGTCGACTTTTACAAACCGAATTTCATTAAATATTTCAGTGGATAAAATATCTAAAAAGAGAGAAGTGCCTCTTTAAAAGGGTTTGATCTAAAATCAACTTAATTTAAAAATAGAATCAAAATATCACTATATTTTATTTTTTCTACTTAATCCTAAAATATATAATTTTTCAAAAACGAATAAAATTGATTCCTCATCAAAAACTTTTCAAACTATTTATTTAATAACTTGTTTGAAATCAAAAAAAACTTACCTTTGCACCTCGAATTTTTAAATAGTAATTCATTAAATTTATTAATCAAATGGTTAACCAGTACGAAACCGTTTTCATTTTAACTCCCGTTTTATCTGAGGCACAGATAAAGGAATCGGTTGAAAAGTTCGAGCAAATCATCACCGACAATGGTGGCGAGATTGTTCAAAAAAAACACTGGGGTTTAAAAAAGCTTGCCTACCCCATCCAAAAGAAAAACACAGGTTATTATCACCTGGTTGAGTTCAAATCTGAAGGAACGCTTATCGATGTGTTGGAAACACAATTCCGTCGCGACGAGAAAGTTCTTCGTTTCCTTACTACGAAAATGGACAAATTTGCAGTCCAATATGCTGACAAAGTAAGAGCAAAATCACAATTAACCGAAAAAGCTTAAAAGTATGTCAACGAATCAATCAGAAATCAGATATTTAACTCCTGCTACGGTAGAAGTAAAAAAGAAAAAATACTGCCGTTTCAAAAAAAGCGGAATTAAGTATATCGACTACAAAGATCCAGAGTTTCTTAAGAAATTTGTAAATGAGCAAGGAAAAATTCTTCCTCGTCGTTTAACTGGAACTTCATTGAAGTATCAACGCAAAGTGGCAACAGCTATTAAAAGAGCTCGTCACATCGCATTATTACCTTACGTTGCAGACTTGTTAAAATAATTGAAATCATGGAAGTAATATTAAAGCAAGATATACTAAACGTTGGCCATAAAAACGATATCGTAACAGTACGTGACGGATATGGCAGAAACTACCTCGTTCCTCAAGGAATGGCTACTGAAGCTTTACCAAGCGCAAAAAAGATTCATGCTGAAAACATGAAACAACGTGCTCATAAAGAAGCTAAAATAAAAAGTACAGCTGAAGGCGTTGCTGAGAAACTACAATCGGTTACTCTTACAATTGGAACAAAAGCTAGTGCTACAGGTAAAATTTATGGTTCGGTAAACAACATTCAAGTTGCTGAAGCATTATCAAAAGCTGGATTCGATATCGATCGTAAAACGATTTTATTGAAAGAAGCTGCAATAAAAGCATTAGGAAGCTATACCGCTAAAGTTGTTTTATACAAAGGCGTTGAAGTTGACATTCCATTCGAAGTTGTTGCTGAATAAGCACAAACAAATATTTTAAAAGGAGCTCACAAGGCTCCTTTTTTTATGACATAAAAGAACATGATTCAAAAACTAAATACCATTATTAAAAACAACATCAAAACATTTGAAATGATTGGTGTTGTAATGCGCATTACTAGTTTTTCTCTTGTCAGTTGGATGGGACCTGAAAGTCCTTTTATGTTTGTGTGGATATTTAATACGATAGATGCATTAATTCTAAGTTGGTGTTCCGTATTAAAGAAAGACAAAGCTTACTCTCTTCTAAATATATTTTGGATTTTGGTTGGAATCGTTGGAATACTTAGAGCATCGGGAATGCTTTATTAATTTTACGAATCAGTATTTGTTGGTTTTTTCTTAAATATTTTAGAAAAAACGTCTTCAATTTTTCCGACAAAATGAATAGTTATTTTTCCTTTGTAGCCTGATAACGCTTTTTTATTGTGATTAGACACAAAAATACTGGTAAAGCCTAATTTTTCGGCCTCAGAAATTCGCTGCTCAATTCTATTAACAGAACGAACTTCACCAGTTAATCCAACTTCAGCTGCAAAACAAAGACATTTATCGACATATAAATCAAAATTTGAAGATAAAACGGCAACGATAACGGCTAAATCTAAAGCAGGATCAGTTATTTTTAATCCTCCAGCAATATTTAAAAACACATCTTTCGTAGCTAATCGAAATCCTGCCCGTTTCTCAAGAACTGCCAATAACATATTTAATCGACGTAAATCAAAGCCATTTGACGAGCGTTGTGGCATACCATATGCTGCAGAACTTACTAATGCTTGTACCTCAACTAATATTGGACGAACTCCTTCAATTGTAGACGCAATTGCAACCCCACTAAGATTTTCGGAGTTACCAGATAAAAGCATTTCTGATGGATTAGAAACTTCCTTCAAACCCGAAGCTTGCATTTCGAAAATTCCTATTTCAGATGTTGAACCAAAACGATTTTTAATTGAGCGAATAACACGATATTGATAATTCGTATCACCTTCAAACTGCAAAACAACATCAACAGTATGTTCAAGTATTTTGGGACCTGCCAATCCACCATCTTTAGTAATATGACCTACTAATATAAATGACACATTATGTTCTTTGGCATATTTTAAAATTGCAGAAGTACATTCACGAATTTGAGTTACACTTCCAGCCGATGATTCAATTCTTTCGGTCTGAACTGTTTGAATTGAATCGATTATCACAACCTCTGGTTTATGTTGATCTACAACGCCAAGAATTGATTCAAGTTGCGTTTCTGGAATAAATTGACAATTCGATTGTGTAAAACCAACTCGTTCAGCACGCAATTTAATTTGAGATAAACTTTCTTCGCCCGAAACATATAGGCAACGATGCTCATTTAACAGAAAAACAGTTTGTAATAATAATGTTGATTTTCCAATTCCAGGTTCTCCACCTAGTAAAACAAGAGAACCAGGGACTAATCCTCCACCAAGAACTCGGTTTAACTCATTATTTTTGGTATCAATTCGAGTTTCAATTCCTGTTTGAATCTCATTTAGAACAAACGGCTTTATTTTGGAAAGATACTGTGGTTTTGCTTCAGCAAAAGGAGAGGATGAAACAATTTCTTCTATTAAAGTGTTCCATTCTCCACAGGTATTACATTTACCTATCCATTTGGGAGAAGTTGCACCACATGACTGGCACACAAACATTGTCTTTGTTTTAGACACAATTACTGATAATTTACATTGACAAATTCTCGACGAAGATAATAGTCTGTCTTATTGTTTTTATCTAACCAGCCAACTCGCATTACAACTAATATTTTTTTATTCAGTTTCTCAACTCGCCATAAACCTCTTAAAGCATGAGGATTACTAATTTCCAAATGTGTTAGTACTATACTTTTCATTACTACTTTGTAACTTCCAGTAGCAGTATCTAAATCTGAACTTGCAATTTCATTATAAACTGTCAAGACTCCATCACCATCAAATGACCAATAAGTTGGATGATCAGGCGGTTCTAATGTATATGTTTCCATTCGCCACTTACCTATGAGTAATTGTTCCTTCCGTTTCTTGCAAGACACAGTTAACAGGGGAATCAACAATAATAACCAAAGATATTTTTTACAGTGGGAAAGTTTCATATTTCTATTTTACAGTTCGTAAAGGTAAAAACTGTTTGTTAATTATGCAATAAAATATCAATAATCTTTGTTGTTGAGTGTCCATCGGTTAATTCTATAGTCCGAACTTCTCCACCATTCGCAAGTACAACATCAGCACCAATAATATTTTCAATTTTATAATCGGCTCCTTTGGTCAATACATCAGGAATAATTTTCTCTATAAGTAATTGGGGAGTATCTTCATTAAAAAAAACCACATAATCAACAAATTGAAGTGACGCAAGTATCGTTGCACGTGTTTCATTTTTCTGAACAGGTCTTGATGATCCTTTAATTCGGCTAATTGATTCATCAGAGTTTAATCCAACAATCATCACATCGCCCAATTGACGTGCTTTAGCCAAATATTGAACATGGCCAAGATGTAAGATATCGAAACATCCATTAGTAAAAACAAGCTTTTTCCCCTCAGTTTTCATTGTGTTTCGAATAGACAAAAAAGCATCTACTGAGACAATTTTACTTTCAATTTTTTCAAGCTGGGTCATTCTGCATTTTATTACGTTGAATAAAAAAGAAATATATCATTGCCAAAACACCAAATAAAATCATAAATAATGTAGACGATTCATGCCCAATGATTGCGAATAATAATCCATTATCGAAACTGATTCCATATAACAACAGTGCTGAAGCAACAATTCCATGATATACTCCAAACCCATTTTGAACAGGAGCCGCTTGACCTAAACCACCTGCAACAAGAATAAACATTGCATCGACAAGTGTCAGATTACTGGTTGCTGGAATTGAAAAAAAGACAACATAGGTCATTAATAAATAGATAAACCAAATGAGAATACTCGTAAAAACGAACATCCACTTTTGTTTCATTTTTCGAACCGAAAAAATACCTTCTAAAATTCCTTTTCCAAATTTGTATGCTTTAACTACATATTTTATCTTTTTCAAAAAAGCTTTAAAATAAATGGCTAAAAAAATTAGCGAACAAAAGAAAATAATTACAAATGCGATCACAACACCCGAAACATGATGAATATCAAACTTTTGATATAATGGATTTAATACAACTTTCTCAAAAAAATTGCCAAAAAACGAGAATTTTAAAAGGAATAAAAGTCCCATCAATGTTAATAGTGAAAGTAAATCGACTGAACGTTCAATAATGACTGTCGCAAAAAGCTTATCTACAGGAACGTTATCTGATTTATTCAAGGCTCCACATCGTGATAATTCTCCAAGTCGAGGAATTGCGATATTGGCAAAGTAACCAAGTGAAACGGCAAAGAAACTATTTACTATTGATGGTTTGTATCCAAGAGGCTCAATCAATAGATTCCATCTATATGCACGAACAATATTGCCAAAAATGGCTAAGATTAATGACAGTCCAACCCAATAATAATTTGCCTTTGCAAGTTCATGACCAATTTTCACAAAATCTTGACCGCGAAAAACCAGATAAAGAAGCAGAATGGCTGTTCCACTAAAAAGACTATACTTTATTATATTAATAATCTTGCTTTTCAAACTATACTAATTTATTGGTACGGGTATCTGGAAAAACAACCCATGGTTTAAACGATTTTGCTTCTTCAAAATCCATCATGGCATAAGAAATTATTATTGCAATATCACCAACAGTAAAACGATGAGCTGCTGGCCCATTCAAACAAATAACGCCACTACCTCGCTTACCTTTTATAATATATGTCTCTATTCGTTCCCCATTATTGAGGTTCAAAACTTGAACTTTTTCATTTGCAATAAGATTTACCGCATCTAACAAATCTTCATCAATCGTAATACTGCCGATATAATCGAGATTTGCTTCGGTTACGGTTACTCTATGAATTTTTGATTTTAAAATTTCTATTACCATATATATTATACTGAAAAAACAATATTATCAATCAAACGAACTTTACCTACTTTTACAGCGACACAGCCAACCTTAGTCTTTGGTTCATCCCAAGAACTTACTGGTTGAAGTGCAATATTATCAACGATTTGAAAATATTCAACCGATAATAATTGGTCACTATTTATTTCATCAATTACCTTCTTTTCAAGTTCTTTAAGTGGAATTGCCTGAGCATTTTTTTGAGCTTGAAATAGAATTTTTGAAATATTTGCTGCATGTAAATGTTCTTCAGGGCTTAATAGGGTGTTGCGAGAACTCATAGCCAAACCATCAGATTCGCGAACTATTGCACAATCAACAAGCTCAATAGGATATTGTAAACGGCGAACAAGTTCTTTAATTATTGTCAGTTGTTGAAAATCTTTTAAGCCAAAATATGCTTTGTGAGGCATTACTATTTCAAAAAGCTTTTTAACAATAATTGCCACGCCATTAAAATGACCAGGACGATGCGCTCCTTCCATTACCTTATCGAGCATTCCAAAATCCCAAACTTCGGTCGATGGAATTGGATACATTTCCTTTTCTGATGGAAAAAATATAAAATCAACACCCAACGATTCAAGCATTTGAGAATCCCTATCAAAGGTGCGAGGATAATTCTTTAAATCATTTTTATCGTTAAACTGGGTTGGATTCACAAAAATACTGACTACGGTAATATCCGTCTCAGCTTTTGATCGACTCACCAACGAACAATGTCCTTCGTGAAGCGCTCCCATAGTCGGCACAAACCCAATGGTTTTACCAGCTTTTTTCAATTCCTCCAGTTTATTTTTTAAGGCATCAATGCCTTCAAATACTTCCATAACAAATCAAAATTGACTGCAAAAGTACACATTTTGTTAATTCGATTTTGAAAAAGCAAACATTCTCTTTGAAAGAAGCATGGTCTGACACCATGTCAGCCAACTCTGACAATGAGTTTACTCAATTTATCAGTAATTTACCCAAACAAACTGACAAGGACATTTCTAAAAAAGACAAATTTTCATACAAAATACTGTACATTTGCCTTGGCACAATTAATGAAGGTGCCTCGGAAATAAAAATTGTTAAACCTAAAATATCTAAAAATATGGCACAAATAAGCGGAAGACCATTAGCAGGCAAAGTGCTTGTAAAAGCAAAAGAAGCTGAAACAAAAACAGCTGGCGGAATTATTATCCCTGATTCGGCAAAAGAAAAACCACTTCAAGGCGAAGTAATTGCTGTCGGTGGAGCAAAAAAAGATGAAATCGTTGAAGTAAAAGTTGGAGACAATGTCTTGTATGCAAAATACTCTGGTGTTGAAATCAGCTTAAACGGTGTTGATTATTTACTATTAAATCAATCTGACATTCTTTACATTTTATAATTCATTTCAAAAACAATAAAAACATATTACAATGGCAAAACAAATTAAATTCGATATGGAAGCTCGCGAGTCTTTGAAAAAAGGTATCGACGCTTTAGCAAATGCAGTAAAAGTAACCTTAGGACCAAAAGGTCGCAATGTGGTTATTGACAAAAAATTTGGTCATCCACAAATTACTAAAGACGGTGTAACCGTTGCCAAAGAAATTGAACTTCCAGATGCTTTTGAAAACATGGGAGCTCAAATGGTAAAAGAAGTTGCTTCAAAAACAAATGATGATGCTGGTGATGGCACAACAACTGCAACCGTTCTTGCTCAATCAATCGTTACTGTTGGTTTAAAAAACGTAACTGCTGGAGCAAACCCAATGGATTTAAAACGTGGAATAGACAAAGCGGTAATTACTGTAGTAGAAAGTCTTAACAATCAAGCTCAAAAAATTAATACTGAAGATTACGATAAAATCAGACAAGTAGCAATTATTTCCGCTAATGGTGACGAAGAAATCGGTTCTAAAATTGCTGATGCAATGAAAGAAGTGACTATCGAAGGTGTTATTACTGTTGAAGAATCAAAAACGGCTGAAACAACTGTTGAAACAGTAAAAGGAATGCAATTTGATCGTGGATATATTTCTCCCTATTTCATTACAAATCCAGAGAAGATGGAAGCCATTTTGGAAAATCCATATATCTTACTTCATGACAAAAAAATCACAAATCTTAAAGATATTCTTCCAATTCTTGAAGCATCGGCACAAAGTGGTCGTCCTTTATTAATTATTGCTGAAGATATCGAAGGTGAAGCTATTTCAACATTGGTTGTAAACAAACTTCGTGGTTCATTACGTATTGCTGCTGTTAAAGCTCCCGGTTTTGGCGATCGTAGAAAAGAAATGCTACAAGATCTTGCAATTTTAACTGGTGCAACTGTTGTTAGTGATGAAGTTGGAATGCGTTTAGACCAAACAACTGTTGAAATGTTAGGTAGTGCTGAAAAAATCACTATTGACAAAGACAAAACAACTATTGTTAATGGTAATGGAAACAAAGCGAACTTAGAAGCTCGTGTTGCTCAAATCAAAACACAAATTGGTACAACAACTTCAGATTACGATCGTGAAAAACTACAAGAACGTCTTGCTAAATTAGCAGGTGGAGTTGCTGTTCTTTACGTTGGTGCTGCTTCTGAAATGGAAATGAAAGAGAAAAAAGACCGCGTTGAAGATGCATTAAGTGCAACTCGTGCTGCCGTTGAAGAAGGAATCATCCCAGGTGGTGGTGTTGCTTTTATCCGTGCTATCGAAGCTCTTGATAAATTAGTTGGTGACAATGAAGATCAAAACACAGGTATTCATATTGTGAAACGTGCTATCGAAGAACCACTTCGTCAAATCGTTGCAAATGCGGGTCTTGAAGGTTCGGTAATTGTTCAAAAAGTAAAAGAAGGAAAAGGCGATTACGGATTTAATGCTCGTAACAATCAATACGAAAATTTATACAATTCAGGTGTTATCGATCCTAAGAAAGTTGCTCGTGTGGCTATTGAAAATGCAGCATCGATTGCAGGTATGTTCTTAACGACAGAATGTGTAATTGCAGATATTAAAGAAGAATCAAGTGCTCCAGTTATGAACCCAGGAATGGGTGGCATGGGCGGAATGATGTAAGAATCTGTCTTAATATAATACGAAAGCCGTGCAGATTTTGGTCTGTTCGGCTTTTTTTATTTTTGTAACGATTTCCTCAAAAGTTTATCACCAATGGAACAATGCAAGCATTTCCCCGCTAAACAATAATTTTTATACAAGTGAATTAAGGCTTGTGAACGAGCTGCATTAGTACATGTAATATCAGTATCAGTCCAATTTCGAGTTATTTCATTATTCTCAAATGGCAATTGCTCAAGAAATAAAAGTGCTTTATCGGACAGTTGATCATCAGCATTGATCTTTCCATACATAAACAAAACAGGAATTATCGCATTTATTATAATACTTTGAATAGCTGTTTCCCCGAAATGTTTTGCACTAAAATTCGAAGATTTTCCAAAGCTATAATGATTGAGCCAATAAACAGATACATCAACATCGAAAAGCAATTTTAAAGAATCCACGTTTTCGCACGCTTTTACTTTCGAAAGCAACGAAGATGAATGATGTATCAATTGAGCTAATTGAGCAATTCTGATTGTTGGAAAATTAGCTGGTCGCATTCGCATATATTTCCATGATGATGCAGACATTTCTATCAACGAATATTTAACTTTCAGAAAAAGATATTCCTTTTTGAGTGATTGAAAATATTCGTCATCACAATCATCTTCCAACAGTCCTGATTGTCCGAAAAGTAATGCTTCGAGTTGAAAAACAGAATCTTTATGTTTTGCCAAAACAGCCATGGGTAAACTGCGCGAAAGCATTTCGAAAGCCTGTGCATTAACATTGAAACCCAAAGATCGAGCAAGCAAACGATAAAATGTTCCTTCCCAATTTGAAGACGTTTCACTCAATACATTTCCAACAATTTCAGTTTTTTGTTCCAATCGTTCGATCAACATTCGCTCGAGCCACATATTAACAAGAAGTGAATCGATAGTCGAAAGCTTATTTTTACAAACAACGGTAAATGTTTTTTTTGATAAAAGATTATGATATGTTTCAAGAAGATTTGAATCGAAATGAAGAACAAGCGTGGGAACGACAGTAGAATTTGTACGAAAAACATCCATATCATAATCAATAACGATATGAAGGATAACAGAATCATACGCAGGGTTTTTATGATGTCCATGACGTTTCCAATCAGATGAACGAATATGAAATTCTACATTTCCAGCCCACACCGTTTCAGCTATTTTAATTTTAGCATTAAAAAAATCGGGACCGGCATCCGTATTTAAATCACCATGCTTCATAATCTCAATTGCCAATCCTTCTGTCGTTTTTAAATCGGATGAATTGTATAATACATTTTTCCAAACATAGTGCAGCAAATCTTCTTTCATATAATTATTTTTAAACGTTTTGTCTCGTATTTTTAACTCGGTATTAAGCGAAAACAACACACAAAAATAATATTTTTATGTAAATCACAATATTTGAACAAATAAAAGTCTAAAAATGCAGCCTTTTAATACGATAAAAATAGCCAACAAATGTTTGAATATTCTATATTTTATGTATGTTTGTCGTAAAATAATGACGAATATCTTTTCGCATTTTTTTGGTCTTCAATATTTTTAAATCTTAATGCATTATTATAAATGGAAAAAAAAACATCTGTATCAACGTTTCAAAAGGTTTCATGGGGATTTGGAGGATTAACTGAAAATCTTTCGATGAACGTAATTCCTACGTTAGCTTACAACATTTTCCAAATTGGAATGGGAATAAGTCCATTTGTCATCAGTTTGGCGATGAGTGCTTCAAAAATTGTTGAAGCTGTTTCCGACCCAGTATTTGGTAGTATGAGCGACAATACTCGTACTCGTTTTGGACGTAGAAGACCATGGATTTTCTTTGGAGCGATTATCATATCGTTAGTATTCGTTAGTATTTGGTTTACACCACGACATGTTAGTGATCATGTTATTTTAGGTATTAAAATGACCGGTGAGTTTTTGCAAGCATCATATTTTATTGGTACCATTTCTTTATTTTTCATTGTATTTGCAATATGGCAAATTCCTTTTAGTGCATTAGGTTTGGAATTGGAAGAAGATTACGCAGAACGCACTAAACTTCAAACGATTAAAGTTATTTTTTCATATGTAATCGGCACAGCAATTGGTTCGTTATATTTGATTACTCAAATGAAAGGCCTTTGGGGTGGCGACGAAATTACTGGTGCACGTGGCGTTGGTATTATCGTTGGTATCGCAATGCTTATATTTGGTATTTGGCCAGCAATTTTCTGCAGAGAACGTTTTGCGACCCATCATGAAAAAATTGCTTTTTGGCCTTCGTTTATCGAAACATTTAAAGATAAACCGTTCAAATTATTAATGGGTGCAATTTTCTTTGTATTTGTTGCATTATTCTTTATGCTTCCATTATTAAACTACATATCAATGTATTATGTATGTAGCGATGGGATTCATAATGTCATTAAATGGAATTGGAAATCACCATTCTCGTTTGGGTTAGAAGAAAAATTTCTTACTCATAAAGAATTAGCAGGTTATCTTGGTGCATACGGAGCAGTTGTTCAAACGACTACTCAGATTATAAGCGTTTTACTTGTTAATAGAGTTTCTAAAATATATGATAAAAGAACTATCCTTTTAACTGGTTTATCTGTTGCAATTTTTGGGTATGCTTCAAGTTGGTTCTTATTCAATCCAAGTATGCCTTACTTATCAATTCTACCACCAATTATTATTAACATTGGATTATGTGCTTGTTGGGTACTTATTGGTTCGTTCACCGCAGACATTTGCGATTACGATGAATTACGTACGGGTAAACGTCGCGAAGGTATGTATAGTGCAGTTACTGGTTTCTTAATTAAACTTTCAATTGCTTTAGTTGGTGTAATTACTGGTTGGGCATTAGTATCACTTGGAATTGGTGGTCAAGATCCAGTTTTATCAGAACATCAAATGTTTACATTACGTTCTTTATATGTAATTATTCCAGTAGTATCAATGCTTATTTCAGTGGCATTTATTTGGAAATACCCATTAACGAAAGTAAAAGTAGTTGAAATACAAAAAGAACTTAACGACAGAAAAGCGTTACAACCACAAGCTTAAACATCTTTCAAATAATAGAATCCCGATTGTTCAAACGCAATCGGGATTTTTTTTGAAATTATTTATCAAATAGTAACAAAAGAGTATCTTTGAAAGAAAAATGATAATGAAAAAACTAACGTTAATAACTATTTTAGGTTTATTAAGCCTACTCTCTTTTGCAGGAAACTTTTCTATTGAAATCACAATAAAAGGATTACCCTCTAGCCCACTTTTATTGACCGATTTTTATGGAGATAAAAATCGAATTTTAGATACGGTTATTACCGATATGAAGGGTAAAGCTGTTTTTTCGATACTCGAAAATCAACATCCAGGAATGTATAAAATTGTTTGCGGTGATGATAAATATATCGACTTCATTTTCAACAAGGAAAACATCGTTTTTGAATCAGCTTTACCAGATATTCAAGCTGCATTAAAAGTTGTTCAATCAACCGAAAATCAAATCTATTTTTCCTATTTAAGATCATATAAATCGATAAAAGACAAAATCACAGCTTTACAACAATTACCAAATGTGTATCAGCCAACAGATGCTTTTTCAAAACAATTCACGCAAGAATATTACAACCGCATCGATGAAATCACGTCACTTCAAACGAAAATTTTGAATGAGAATCCTAATTCATATGCATACAAATTGATAAAAGTAAAAACAGAAACATTTCCAGAATTAGGAGGTTCGGCTTTTATTCAATCCAATTATGTGCGTTCAAACTGGTTCAAAAACACTGATTTCAACGACACAATGCTTTTTTACAGCAACGCCTTTACAACAAAAGTTATTGGCTATCTACAGCTTTTTGCATCGAAATATTACAACCAAGACCAACAGTTGCAAGTATTTAAAACGGCCATTGATTCAATTCTAATTAAAACAAAAGCAAATCGAAAAACATACAATTTTATTGTTGATTTTATGATTAATGGCTTTGAAGAAATGGGCAATCCTAAATTAGTTGAATTTATAGCATCTCGATATTCTGATGAACAATCATGCGAACACGATGGTGCAAAAACAACGCTTGAGCGAAAAATACTCAGCTATACAAAACTTAAAATTGGAACCGATGCACCTGCATTTGAAGTTCTAACTGAAAAAGGAACTAAATTAACCTTAAATGATTATGCCAACCGAACAGTGATGCTTGTTTTTTGGGCTACATGGTGCCCTCACTGCCAGCAAACCTTACCAGAAATCAAGAAAATTTTCGACACCCGAATAGATAAATCATTTGAATTTATAACTATCGCACTCGACACCAATAAAGTAGATTGGAAAAATTATATAAAAGCAAATAACTTCACAACGTCACAAAATGTTTGCGATGGCAAATCGTGGGATGGCAAAATTGCTACCGATTATCAAACATATTCAACGCCATCAATTTTCATTATTCAAAACAAAAAGATAATAGGAAAACCGAATGATTTGGAATCGTTAAAAGATATTTTGAAAGAGGTAAAAATCATACAATAGATGAATTTATTAAAGATATATTGGAAACCAATAGCTTGGACTATTATAATAGTAATTCTTTGTTTAACACCCAAAAGCATTGAACCACAACCTTCGTGGCTTACAAAAATACCTCATTTTGACAAAATCGTTCATTTTGGAATTTATACAATTCTTGGCTTTTTGTTTTATTTCTCGAACAAAAAGGATAAAACGATATCGTTCATGGTGTTTGTCATATTATATACACTATTTCTAGGTGGAGGAATAGAAATTATTCAGCCATTGGTAGGAAGATCAAATGAATTAATGGATCTAATTTCCGATCTTTTGGGATCTAGTTTTGGTTGTGCTATCTTTTTTACTACCAAAAATAAAATTACTTCATTTTAAGAAACGCCACAAATCCAGGATTATCCAAATTTGCTTTATTATAAACCAAGGGCACATTCGTATCTTCTTGAAAAACGTTTCCTCCCATTGACCGAAGAATAGCATGTCCAGCACCAGTATCCCACTCGCTTGTGGTCGCAAATCGAGGATATAAATCGGCCATTCCATCAGCAAGAACCGTAAATTTCAAAGCACTTCCAACTTGAGCGATACGAGTTTTTGTATATTCTGTTGAAAGGGTATCAATAAACTTTTTTGTTGAAGCATTTAAATTTGAGCGACTGGCAACAAATACGAATTCATCGCCAGTATTTCTATAAGGTAGTTTTATTGCAACATTCATGAAAGTATCGAACGAAAAATCATCAATCACTGTTGTTGCATCTTCTATTTTGTATGCACCAAAACCCATTGCACCAAACCAAACGGTATCTTTTACGGGAGAATATATTACACCTAAAATTGGTTCTGTGTTATCGATTAATGCAATATTAACACAAAAATCGCCCGATTTTGCTACAAATTCACTTGTTCCATCAAGTGGATCGATTAACCAGAAACGTTTCCAAGCCTGACGCTCTTCATAAGGCAAATGTTCGCCTTCTTCGCTAAGAATTGGCAGATCTGTTTCTCGTAAAATAGCCATTATCACAGCATTTGCACGAATATCTGCTTTTGTCAACGGCGATTTATCTGATTTATATTCAACGTCGAACGATTGCTCGCAATACACATCCAAGATTTCAGATCCAGCACACATTGCAGCACGCACTGCTGTTGAAATCAGATAGGTATCGATGTTTTTTTGACTATTCGACATACAATATAAGTCCTTTTAAATATTCGCCTTCGGGATGATAAATACTAAATGAGTGATCGGCAGGTTGTGTTAATTGATGTAAAACTCTCACTTCGCGACCACAATTTGCTGCTGCTGCGAAAACCGATTTCCTAAAATTTTCTTTGCTTACAACTTGTGAACAAGAGAACGTAAATAAAATTCCACCAGGTTTGATAGCTTTTATTGCACGAGCATTCATTCGTTTGTATGCCTGTAATGCATTATCGAGTACATTATTATGTTTCGCAAATGCTGGTGGATCAAGTATAATGAGGTCAAATTTATTATCAATATCTTTCAAATAATCAAAAGCATCAACAGCAATTGCTTCGTGATGTGGTGCTTTAGATCCAAAGTTTAAATGCACATTTTCTGAGGTTAATTGAATGGCTATTTTCGATGAATCGACAGAAACAACTCGGCTAGCTCCTCCTCTAATTGCATATACTGAAAAACCTCCCGTATAGCAGAAAGTATTAAGTACAGAACGTCCTTGTGAATACATTTCAACTAATCGACGATTCTCACGTTGATCTAGGAAAAAACCAGTTTTTTGACCTTCAAGCCAGTTAACTTCAAATTTGCAATTATGTTCAGATATAACTCTTGGTGAAACATCGCCCCAAAGAGCTTCGTCGGTATGCGACACTTTTGCTTTAAATGGTAAAGTATCGGAACTTTTATTATAAACGCCTGTCAAACGAAGACCTAAAACTTCTTTTAAAGCATTACAAATATGTTCACGAACTAAAAACATCCCAACAGTATGAAACTGACAAACAGCAACACCGTCGTAATAATCTATAATCAATCCGGGCATTCCATCACCTTCGGCACTAACGAGTCTATATGCATTTGTCTCTTCATTATCAACAAATCCCATAGCCTGACGGGCTTTAAAAGCTTTGAATATTTTAGATTTCCAAAAGTTATAATCGATTTCTTCTTTTACAAACGATAAAATTCTAACACAAATGGAACCTATTTGATAATATCCAGTGCAAAGAAACTCATCTGTAGATGAATAAACATCAACCAATTCGCCTTCTTCTGGTTTGGGTTCAATTGACTTAACGGCACCCGAAAATATCCAAGGATGGTAACGTTTAATTGAAGGCTCTTTGCCTTTCTGTAAAATACATTTTGCTAATGCCATGATAAAATTATTCGGTTACAACCGTTTGATTCGGCTCTGTTGGAGGTAATATTGTAACTTTTGGAGGATTTTGAAAATACCCCGCAGTTTCTATTGTTTTATATATTTCAAGACAAACCCATGCATCGGTTGCTGCATAAACTTGTTGTTGTGGTGTTAAAATTTCATTTTCCCAATTAGTTAATTGCTGTCCCTTCGAAATTTTAAAACCAAGAAACAAAGCAGCAATATTTTTAAGTCCTAATTGTTCAACACCAAATGAACGAACCAACGGTTGTAAATCGAAAATTGCTTTGGGTTCGAAATGTGAAAGATTTTTTAGAATGCCTATATCATCTTTTGTTGCTGCACCAATTTTTAAAATATTAGGATCGGCTAATATTGATGCTACCGAACGTGGAATTCCTATTTTATTTGTTCGGATAAGAAATGCCTTTTCCGATGTTGAAAGTTGCAGCAATGCTACCCTATTCTTTCTGCCTTTTTTGAAATTAGGTTTCGTTTCGGTATCAAAACCAATATGACTATAATTCCGCAAATATTCGCAGGCTTCATCAGCATCGGCTATTGTTTCTATTAGATATATAGGTCCTTCAAATGCCTTTGTCGGATAAAGCAGAAAATCGTCGGGTGTAATTTTCGTTATTTCAGGGAAAAGAAGCATTTTTACCAAATTTCAGATTTATTATCACTTTCACTCACATCCGAAAATTTTTCATTCTCTAGGATTCTATCGCCATATTTTATCAAATGTAATTCAGAAATTAATCGCAATGCACGAGTTCCCCAAAACGTTTTAAAATTTGCAATACAATCGGCAACCGCAACAACTCTTTCATCATCATCAAAATCGCGATACAACATCACAAAATTCATAATATCCTGATAAATATCGGCATAACATTCAGTAATGCTAACATTTACCGACTCGTTTGAATCGTATCCAACAGAATCAACAATATCAAAATAAGCTTCATGTGATCCAATCTTTTCTGCAACTAACGCATGAATTTTATTATATTCATCTTCAGTCACAAATTTTTCGAGATAGCCATTATGTTCATCCTCTACAACATCAATCATCGATGCTTTGAGATACAAAAGAGTCAAAATTTTAATCGATTTATCAATAAAATCAATTCTCAAGAACTTTTCGCACTTATTTATAAAGGCACAAAATTCTGCCGAAACCGTTATGAATTCAGCAATATTCTTATGTAATATTTGTTTATCGCTCATGAGCAATCATTTTGTGCAAAAATACACAATGCTACGAGTTTAGCAATGTTTAAATGAAATTGTTTTATTTATTTCAATAAAAACAAAGCATTAAATTGTATTGCACGGTACTATTTTTTTCTACCTTTGTCCAATTTTAATTTAAAAAATAATTTCCGATGTCATTCATATCTGAAAAAATACAACCAGAAGCCTTAACATTTGATGATGTTCTACTTGTTCCGGCTTATTCTGAAATACTACCAAGAGAAGTTGACATAACTTCATATTTCACAAAAAACATTAAAATCAATACGCCTATTATTTCGGCTGCGATGGATACCATCACAAATGCAAACATGGCAATTGCTATGGCACGCGAAGGTGGAATTGGTGTAATTCACAAGAGCATGAGTATCGAAAAACAAGCTAATGAAGTAAAGCGGGTAAAACGTGCTGAAAATGGTATGATTTACGATCCGATTACCATTGGTATTGATGCTAAAGCAAAAGATGTTCTTCAATTAATGAAAGAATTTAAGATTGGTGGAATACCCGTTATAGGCAAAGATGGACAATTATTAGGTATAGTAACAAACCGAGATTTACGATTCGAACAAGATTTAAATCGCTCGGTGGAAGATATTATGACTAAAGACAACTTGATCACCATAAATCAAGATGACGATCATGCCGATGCAGCTCAAATTCTACAAATTCACAAAATCGAAAAACTTCCCGTTGTTGACAAGAAAGGTAAACTTTGTGGACTTTTAACATACAAAGATATTTTTAAAGCAAAAGATAATCCGAATGCTTGTAAAGATAACAAAGGACGTTTACGCGTTGCAGCAGCTTTAGGTATTGCAAAAGACACAATCGAACGTCTTGATGCATTAGTTGATGCTGGCGTTGATGCTGTGGTTATAGATACTGCTCATGGACACACGATTGCTGTAATCAATATGGTAAAAGCTGCACGAGCAAAATATCCAACATTAAATATAGTAGCTGGAAATATTGCGACTGCCGAAGCAGCACTTGCTTTAGTTGAAGCTGGAGCCGATGCGGTTAAAGTAGGAATTGGTCCAGGTTCAATTTGTACAACTCGAATTATTGCAGGTGTTGGAGTTCCTCAATTAAGTGCAATATATAATGTTTCACAAGCTTTAAAAGGAACGGGGATTCCTGTAATTGCTGATGGTGGTATTCGTTATTCGGGTGATATTTCAAAAGCAATTGCAGCAGGAGCAGATTCAATAATGGCAGGTTCGTTATTTGCTGGAGTTGATGAATCACCAGGAGAAACAATCATTTACCAAGGTCGCAAATTTAAAGTATATCGTGGTATGGGATCGATTGAAGCTATGAAAGATGGCTCGAAAGACCGCTATTTCCAAGATGTTGAAGATGATATCAAAAAATTAGTACCAGAAGGTATTATGGCACACGTTCCTTATAAAGGTACTTTATCAGAAACTATTTACCAACTTGTTGGTGGATTAAGAGCTGGAATGGGTTATTGTGGTGCAAAAGATATTGAAACATTAAAAAAAGCTCAATTTGTTAGAATAACAGGTGCTGGTATAACTGAAAGTCATCCACATGATGTTCAAATCACACACGAAGCACCGAATTATAGCAGAGAATAAATAATTTAATATCATACCCAATAAAATATATCCGTAATCCGTTTGAACGATTATTTAACTATTTTATGAAATTAAAAACCCTATAAAAGAAATAATAATGAAAAAGTTTTTTTGTTCTGTAACACTAGCATTTACATTTTTTACAGTTTTTTGTCAAGATCCCATTCTAATTACCATTAATGATTCAATAAAAGTTACTAAATCGGAATTTGAAAGGACATTTAAAAAAAATAATGGCCCTGGAATAACCGGTGAACAAAAAAACATTGACGATTATTTACAATTATTCACAAACTTCAAGCTGAAAGTTATTGAGGCTGAAAAATTGAAGCTTGACACAAACAAAAAATTCAAAAAAGAATACGATGGTTACGTAAAACAATTGTCGGAACCTTTCTTAGTTGACACGAATGTCGATAGTAAGATTCTCCAAGAAGCTTACGAACGCATGAAATGGTCGGTTAGAACAAGTCATATACTTATTAGTATTGGACTTGATGCATCTCCAAAAGATACGTTAATCGCTTATCAACAAGCACTAGCAATTCGTAAACGAATTTTAGCTGGCGAGAATTTTGATACTTTGGCAAGAAAATTATCGAAAGATCCAAGTGCCAAACAAAATTCCGGTGACATCGGATACATGGATGTATTCAGTACTGTTTATGAGTATGAAAATGCTATGTATTCATTAAAACCAGGAGAGATTTCGATGCCTATCCGCTCAAAGTTTGGTTATCATATCATAAAAGTAACGGATAAAAAGCCAGCTAAAGGTGAACTAAAAATGGCTCACATAATTGTTTTACCAAAGAAACAAGATTCTACGTTTAATGCAAAAGCTAGAATCGATAGTGCATACACAAAATTAAAATCTGGTGTAGATTTTGCGAAAGTTGTAGCCGAATATAGCGATGATAAACGAACAAGTAATAATGGTGGAGTGTTTCCATCATGGATAAATACTACACAGCGATTCCCACAAAAATTTATAGATGTTGCCTATAATCTTGAAATTGGAAAATATTCAGAACCTTTTGAAACGGAATTTGGATGGCATATCGTAAAGATTATTGACAAACGTGTAGTAATGCCATATAGCGAAGCTATAAAAGTATTAAAATCACAAATAGCAAGAGATCAATCTAGAAATAATGCAGGAAAACACTCTGTATATTTGCGATTAAAAAAGGAATACAATTTAACCGTTAATCAAAAGAACTTCAAAGCATTTATCAATAAAGTAGATACATCCATTTTGAGTGGAAATTGGAAATTGCCAAAATCAATATCTGAAACGACCATTTTGGCAACTTTTGCAAATGAAAAAATTACAGAAAAAGCCTTTACAACATGGATTTTAGGATTTGAAAAAAAATCAAAAGTAGATGCATCAATAGGCTTTGTTGTTAACTATTTATGGGATATTTATACTGAAGGTACAATCATGAATTATGAGAAGAAAAACCTTACTAAGAAATACCCTGATTTAGCAAATCTATTAAAGGAATATCACGATGGAATGTTACTTTTTGATTTAATTGATAAAACAATTTGGTCAAAATCGAATTCTGATTCAGCAGGTGTTGAAGCCTTTTATGAAAAGAACAAACCAAATTATATGTGGGGACAACGAATTGAAGTTAATCGATTTACTTGTAAAAATGAAACAGTCCTTGAAACACTAAAAAAGGCATTGACTCCTAATTCAAAGAACAAATTAACTGAATCACAAATTGTAACTTTAATAAATAAAAAAGATGCTGGAAACGTTGTTTTAGAAAGCAAAAAATATGCGAAGGGTGAAGATCAAAATGTTGACAAACTAGACACAAAACCAAATTCTATAGCTGTTTTAAAGGACAATGTAATTATTGAATTCAAATCTATTGTTCAACCTGAGCCTAAACAACTTTCGGAATGCCGTGGAATGGTTATTTCTGACTATCAAAAGCAACTTGAAGAGCAATGGATACGTTCTTTGCAAGAAAAAAACAAAGTTGTTATTAATCAAGATGTCTTAAAAACAATAAAAGAAACTTTGAAATAATATTTTATAATGTTCAGAAAAGTATCTTTCTATTTAATAATTGGTTTAAGTTTATTTTCTTGTCACAAAAAGACTCAAGTAAATGATAAAACGTTAGCACGAGTTGGTACGGAATATCTCTATTTATCGGACATTCAACACCAAATACCTTCTGAATTAAAAAATCAGGATAGTTTGGCATTTGTAGAATCATTTGTTCAAAAATGGATACTTGATAAACTAATGTTCGAAAAAGCATCTTTGAATTTATCTGAAGATCAAGAAGATATTGATGAAAAGGTTGAAGCATTTAAACAATCTTTATATGTATATAAATATGAACAGAAATTGATTGCCCAAAAACTAGATAGAAAAGTCAGTGATGAGGAAATTCAAGCCTTTTACAAAGAGCATAAAACAGAATTTATTTTAACTGAAAATATCATTAAACTTTATTTTATTGAATATCCAAAAAAAATAAGCGAACCGTCTAAAATATCACAACTCATTAATTCAAAGAAAGAAGACGATCAAGATAAATTTAAAGATTTTTGTTATCAATACTCTAACAAATTCTTTTTTCCTGATAAATGGATGTCAGGGAGTAGTATAGCAAATGATTTACCAAACAAAGCAATAAATTTTGATGCAATAGTTTCTTCCAAACAGACTGTCATTCAACAAGATTCTTTATATAATTATATTTTGAAAGTAGATCAATATATAAAATCTGGAGAATTGGCTCCTTTGGAATATGTAATAAACGACATAAAACTTGTAATTCTACAAAAACGAACACAAGAATTAAATAAATCTCTGAGAAATAAAATCTTCGATGATGCGTTAAAGAAAAACGTTTTCGAAATATACAGTAAATAATTCATGCATAAATTTAAAGTACTTTCGGTCATTGCCTGTCTTTTGACAAGTACAGCCACATTTTCACAAGAACGAATAGCTCTCGATAAAATAGCAGCAATTGTAGGTTCACATATCATTAAAACTTCTGATATTCAAAATGAATATCTTCAGATGCAAATGGAAAATACTCCGGTAAATGATCAATCGAAGTGTACTATCCTAGAACAGATTTTATTACAAAAATTACTTTTAGACCAAGCTGAATTAGATAGTTTAACAGTAACAGATGCTCAAATAAGCGCAGAACTTGATAAAAGGATTAAATCGCTTTCAGAACAAATTGGTACAGAAGAAAAACTTGAAGCATTTTATGGTAAAACAATTTCTGAAATAAAAACAGAATGGCGTTCACTCGTTGAATCTCAAATATTATCGAATCAAATGCAAGGAAAAATCGTAAACGATGTACAAGTTTCACCGAATGATGTTCGAATTTTCTATAAAAATTTACCAAAAGATAGTATTCCTGAAATAAATCCTGAATTTGAGATAGCTCAAATAGTTGTAAAACCACCAATTGAATTAAAACAAAAGCTAGAAGTTAAAGATAAATTGGAAGAATTGAGACAACGAATTATTAAAGGCGAAAGTTTCTCAAAACTTGCTGTTTTATACTCTGAAGATATGGCATCAGCTAAAAAAGGTGGTGAGCTCGGATTTGTTTCACGCAATGATTTAGTTCCAGAATTTGCAGCCGTTGCTTTTAAAATAAAAGATGGTGAAATTTCAAGAATTATTGAGACTGAATATGGCTACCATATTATTCAATTCATTGAAAGAAAGGGCGATAAAGTCAATGTTCGACATATATTAATGTCTGCAAAAATATCAAAGGATAATATAGCAAAAGCAAAAATGAAAGTAGATTCAATTTATACAATACTTAAAATGGACTCAACTCAATTTGCTAAAGATGCTAGTTTATTTTCAGATGATGAAGCAACAAAAAATAATGGAGGATTATATCAAAATCCATATACTGGAACATCAAAATTTGACCCGAAACAAATAGAACCAACGCTTTTTTACGCCATAAAAGACTTAAAACCAGGAACCTATACTCAACCATTCCTAACTCAAGATGAAACAGGCAAACAGGTATACAAGATAGTAAAGCTTATTTCCAAAACAGAAACGCATAAAGCAACTTTAATTGATGATTATCAGCTAATTAAAGCTATGGCTTTAAACAATAAGAAAGAAAAAACGATGAATGATTGGTTTGATTCTAAAATATCAAAAACGTATATAAATATTGATCCTGCCTATCACAATTGCAAATTCGAACACAAAAACTGGATTAAGCAATAATTTTAATAGAATTGGTTTGATGAATACAAAATTAATACTACATTTGCATTCCCAAAAAACGGGAATCATGGCGAGGTAGCTCAGCTGGTTAGAGCGCATGATTCATAATCATGAGGTCGGCGGATCGTGCCCGCCTCTCGCTACTGAAAATCAAAGAGTTGTAGATTATATATCTACAACTCTTTTTTTGTTACATACAAATTACATACAAAAGGATCAAAACAAAGTTAAAACGGATCAAGACGAAATATTGGGATCAAGACGAAATATTGGGGATTTGATGTTTTAGGCATAAATTTTAGCAAGTCTAAAAAGAAAGAAATTAATATCACGCACACCTCTGAATGTTGAACGAAAAGCTT
>Ga0302292_1000554_pt1 | contig 26213 bp, 24 predicted proteins | sample III_Fen_N2_1_FD_194553 | JGI IMG/M metagenome (GOLD analysis project Ga0302292, IMG submission 194553) | Peat permafrost microbial communities from Stordalen Mire near Abisko, Sweden - III_Fen_N2_1 | ecosystem: Environmental > Terrestrial > Soil > Wetlands > Permafrost | place: Sweden: Abisko...
ACCATGGTACTGATAGCGTGAAGAGTAAAGAACCAACCACGTGTTTGATCTACACCTTCCGAAATAAAGTCGGCAGGGAAAGAGCCCCCTAAATCCCCCGAAGGGGGACTTTGAAGAGCATGTTTGATGAGATTGAGTACCCATTCAGTGCTTTCCAGAACTTCATCGTTTTTGAATCTGATTACGTGATAACCGTTAGCTTCTAAAATCTGTGTTTTTAATTTGTCTAGTTCTTTAATTTCTGGCTCATTATGATATCCACCATCAACTTCAATAACTAGTTTCTGAGATAGACACACAAAATCAACGATAATATCATCTATAATATGTTCTCTACGGAATTTATACTCCTCTAATTTTTTTCCTCTCAAGCATTCCCAAAGAACTTCCTCGGCTTGAGTTGGATTTTTCCTGTGTTTTTTTGCATTTTCTTTTAAGGTACTATACAAAAGGGGGTTGGCCGTTTTGTAACGCTCTCTTAAGCCCTCCCTTTCGGGGAGGGTTTGGGTGGGGCATTCGAACGGATAATGCAACTGCGCATACGGCATAGCACCTGAATCGAACCAAACGTCGATAAGGTCAAGCTCACGTTTCATGGGTTTGCCACTTGCCGAAACAAGGACGATGCCATCCACATATGGACGGTGCAGATCTATATTTTTTACTGAGTAATTTTCGGCAGTATTTTTTCCAACTTCAAAGTTTTTGTATGGATTTTCGGTCATAAATCCGACAGCGATTGATTTTTCGATTTCTGAAATCAATTCTTCTACTGATCCAATACAGATTTCTTCAGTGCCATCTTCGCTTCGCCAGATAGGAAGCGGTGTTCCCCAATAGCGGCTGCGACTTAAGTTCCAGTCTTGCAGGTTTTCCAACCATTTACCAAAACGACCTGTTCCGGTGGAGGCGGGTTTCCAGTTGATGGTTTCATTCAACGACATCATTTCCTCACGACAAGCAGTTGTTTTTACAAACCAACTATCTAATGGATAATATAATACCGGTTTGTCGGTGCGCCAGCAATGTGGATAGCTGTGCGTGTGTTTTTCTATTTTGAAAGCCAAACCTTGTTGTTTCAACATTACGCAAAGATCTACATCCAAAGTTGCATCATCTTCTGTCAGGCTATTATCGTAAGCATTTTTTACATATCTTCCGGCATATTCAGAGTATAACTCAACATTTACATTTGAGGCGACGAAATCAACACTCAAATCTTCAATTTTAAAGAATTTACCCGTTCTGTCCACCATTGGTTGGCGGTTGCCGTCTTTGTCGATCAACAACATTGGCGGAACGCCGTTTTGCTTAGCCACACGATCATCGTCCGCACCAAAGGTAGGAGCAATGTGCACAATTCCGGTCCCATCTTCAGTGGTCACAAAATCACCGGTGATAACACGGAAAGCTCCTTCTCCGGGGTTAATCCAGGGGATCAGTTGCTCGTATTCAGTGCCGGCCAGTTCAGAGCCTTTTTTGCGGTCAAGAATTTCATATTCATTTTTGCCCATAACTGCAGAAAGCAGATTTTCGGCTAAAATCAAATTACAGGCCTCTTTTGTATATGGATTTATCGTTTTTACTTTTACATAATCGATGGTGGGGCCAACGCACAGTGCTGTGTTTGAAGGCAAGGTCCATGGTGTGGTTGTCCATGCTAAAAAGAAGGTGTTATCCTCGTTTTTCAACTTGAATTGAGCCACACAGGTAGTATCTTTTACATCGCGATAACAGCCGGGTTGATTCAACTCGTGAGTCGAAAGTCCTGTTCCGGCAGCTGGCGAGTAAGGCTGAATGGTATAGCCTTTGTATAATAAGTTCTTGTTGTAGAGTTGTTTTAATAACCACCAAAGTGTTTCGATATAACGATTGTCGTACGTGATGTATGGATCGTTCATATCTACCCAATAGCCCATTTTTGTAGTCAAGTCTTCCCATTCTTTGGTGTATTTGAGTACGTCGTGGCGGCAAGCTGCGTTATAATCGTCCACACTGATGGTTTTGCCAATGTCTTCTTTGGTAATTCCCAATGCTTTTTCCACACCAAGTTCCACGGGAAGTCCGTGCGTATCCCAACCGGCTTTACGCTTTACCTGAAAGCCCTGCATGGTTTTATACCGACAAAAAACATCCTTAATCGTACGTCCCATTACGTGGTGAATACCGGGAAGTCCGTTAGCAGAAGGAGGTCCTTCATAAAAAACGAACGATGGTTTTCCTTCGCGGGTTTCGATACTTTTATGGAAAATGTCTTTTTCGCTCCATTGCGTAAGCATTTCCTTGTTGATGTCTGATAAATTCAGATTGGAATATTCAGCAAACTTTTTCATCTTAACTGTCTTGATGTTCTGTTTTTTTATTGAGGTGCAAAATTACAAAAAATAACCGAAAGAGGAAAGCATCTCTATCAATGTATTATTTTCATTTTGAAGCGCCTAAATTCGTCATTAAATATGAAACGAGCATTAAAATCGACGCTTAAATCAAAGACCATATTTACTGCGAGTTCCATGCAACAACTATCTATAAATATAAATGGATGCATGAAATAAAGCTTGTCATAATTAGATGCAAAGCCACAAAATCGATATTTTTTAGACTTCTTCCCGCCAACGACGCATTATTGCTCTATGTTACGGTTTCCTTTACATACTAGTCTTTTGTCTGTCCTGTTTAAAACTCCATCTTTTATTGTTATTTCTGCTCCTGTTACGGATTCGATTGAACTGTTTAAACTTATTTAAAAATAACTATAATTATTGTTGGTGATATTCAATGTGTTTTGTACTTTTGGAGTGTGAAAATAACTATTGCAACTATTTGAATTTAGTGAAATTATGCAATAGATTGTCTGCGCCAATTTCCTATTTATTATCCCGACGCATTTAAGTAGGGGAAAGAGTGAGTAGCTTATTATGCAACGTACAACCCAACGCGCTAAATATATAAGAGTACTTCTATTCAACTAATGATGGGATAATAAGATATTAGTAAATAGACATTTAGCGCTAAATATTAAAGTTTTTTTAAGGTTGCCTAGGTGTCGATATAAATTGTTAGCGGTCAGGCTAAAAAACGACACAACAACAGACAATTGACAAAATAAATATGAATAGAAAAGTAATTTTATACATCGCAACAAGTTTGGACGGTTACATTGCACAACCGAATGACGACCTAAGTTTTCTTTCAATTGTAGAACAAGAAGGACAAGACTATGGTTATGCGGACTTCGTAAAAACAGTTGACGCAGTAATTGTTGGACGCAAAACTTATGAAAAAGTAATTTCTATGGGTTTTGACTTTCCACACGCAGACAAAGACGCATACATTATCACAAGGACACCAAGACCAAATATTGGTTCTGTAAAATTTTACACAGGAAACCTTAATTCACTTGTTGACAGACTTAAATCAGAGAATGGAAAAAATATATTTTGTGACGGTGGAGCGGAAATAGTAAATGAACTTTTAAAAGGCGACCTCATTGACGAGTTTATTATTTCTGTTATTCCAATACTTGTTGGTAATGGGACAAAACTATTCAAAGACGGCAGACCTGAACAAAAATTAGAACTTGTTTCTATTAAATCATTTGACAAAGGACTAACTCAACTTCATTATAAACGTGCAGACAATTAGGCGAAATATTAACGCAGGACAAAAAGCCCGAACCGCTAACAGCACCTACAAGAAATTGGCGGTCAGTGGTTAAATGAAGCTTTGTGCTTCGTATCAAGTTCGGTGCTGGCAGACAGTTTTATGCTTCGAAATTGCCAACTTCTTGTAGTTGCATAACGTTGGCTGGCTGATTAAGATCATTGGCTAGCTGACCTGAATTTCGGCAGTTTTGCTCCCGCATTCACTTTGTCCGTCAGCCGACGGACAGCGAATGCTCCCTCCGTCAGCTGACGGACAAATGCCCATAGCCTCGGTCGTTAGGCGGCATACAAAAAAACAAAATATAATATAATGAATGAGAGAATCCAAATTGCCGCTAAATTGTTGGCATCGCATATAATATTGATAATCTGTTTGATTTTTTTATCAATACTTACAACAAAAGACGCTTTTCTTTTTATATCAATAAGCCAAACAGTATTGATTATTCTATATTTTTCTGGTTATTGGGAGTTCTTTGGAATTAGATTCAAGAAGTATTTCTGTGGGTTGGTTGAACTTTTCCTTATTTTAGTATTTGTTTGGAGATTAAATGGCGATCAGAATCGGAATGTAAATCTACATTTAGTTTTAATCCTCTCTATAATACAGGTCTATCTATTTTTTGAGTTAACAAAGGCACTTGTGGTTATTAAAGGAAGAGACCGTAAATATTTAGATATAGAATTTCCATTTAAACATGGAAGTTATTTAGTCACTGATGGTGGAAACTCGAGACTTAGTCGATTAATGAATTATCATTACTATTCTCCAACTCATAAGAAAAATAAAACAAACGATTCAATGCTTTATGCTACAGATATAGTAAAAATAAAAAAAAACAAATCAGACTTTTTACCTAAATCAAACAATGAATATCCGATTTTTGAAGAAGAAATATTTAGTCCGATTAATGGTATCATTGTAAAAGTAGAGAATAGTATTTCTGATAATAATCCTTTTGAAGGGAATTATCCATATAATACTGGTAATTCGGTTGTAATTAAGAAGGATAATTACTATCTATTATTAGGTCATTTAAAGAAAGACAGTATTATTGTCAAAGAGGGTGATATTATTCAGAGTAATGATTTAATTGGACTAGTTGGCAATTCAGGTTGGACTGAACGCCCACATTTACATATGCAACTGATTGAAAGCGAATCTAGCAATTTTTGGTTTGGAAAAGGTGTTTGCATTCGATATGCCAAGAAAAATTTATATAAAAACAGAATAATACAAATATAAAGCACGACCGCCTAACACACTATGCGCATTGGCTGGCTGAGGTGCATTCCGTCGGTTTTGCTCCCGCATTCACTTTGTCCGTCAGCCGACGGACAGTGAATGTTCCCTACGTAAGCTGACGTCCAAATGCCCATAGCCTCGGTCGTTATGCCCCACTCTAAAGAAACAAAGCAACATGCAACTAAAAGATTTATTTACAACTTATTGGAGTCAAATTACGCTACTATTATTTACTTTTGGATATTTGATTAAATACACTTTAGACCTTGTTTTTAAAAAGAGAGAAATAAACTTTTCTATAATTCAGAATAGAAGGTTAGATGCGATTAATAATTTCTTTACGAAATATGTAAAAGTTGAAAGTATGTGGTTAGGACTATCTATTTACCCAATACTCAGAGAAGATATTAAGGCTACCGAAATAGACAATATTATTTTTAGTGCTATTGATGATTTTAAAAGTAGTGTTTTTGAAACCAAATTATACCTTTATAAGAATGAACAAAATAACTTTGAACTACTATATGATAACATGATGTTGATTAACAAAAAACTATATTCCTTATATTTGGATTCTACATTTTCAGGTGAAAAGCTGCAAAAAGTTTCTGATAAAGTCTATGAATTTACGTCGTATAGAGATGAAATATTAAGAAAAAACTTGATAGTTATTAATGAAATCGGAATAGTTGTTAGAAAATCATACAGTTAAATATTGAAAATTAAATAGTTATGTTTTACAGAAAGACAAAGCTTCTAAAACAAAAGGATGAAGAGATAATCTCTTTCAAATCTGAACTAGAAAGAATAAGTTTAGAAAATAATGAGATTAGAATGCTAAATTCAGAATTAGTCTCTAAGTATTCATTATACATTGAACACGATGCAGAATTTGAGAAAGAGAAAATTGCATTAAATGAGCTGGTTAGTACAAGAATTGAACTAAATGAAAAATATCTCGAAGGATTAGATATTTACAATAGCCTAAATAAAGAAATTGAATTATTTAAAGACACTTTGGAAGTAGGTTCATTTGGTTTATATGAACCCAAATTTAATTTTGATTATCCGGAGTATTATCAAGCAGCTCTCATAACAAATAATTCTAAGCAGAAGATTCTTATAATGAGTGACAAAGCTATAATTTGTCGAACTGAATGGACTGTAAATAACAGCGTTGTTGAAGGACGTAGAATGACTCAAAAACATAAAAAATTATGGTTATTAGCTTTTAACGGTGAATGCGATAGCTTAATATCAAAGGTTAAGTGGAATAATGTTGAAAAGTCCAAAGAACGTATTATCAATACGTTTGAAAAACTAAATAAACTAGGTGTTATTGATTCGCTTGAAATCCAAAAAGAGTTTCTAGATCTAAAGTTGGAAGAACTAGAACTAAATTATGAATATCAGCTAAAAAAATACGAAGAAAAAGAAGAACAGAAAAGAATCCGTGAGCAAATTCGAGAGGAAGAAAAAGCACTCAGAGATTATGAGAAAGCAGAACGCGAAGCTGAAGAAGAAGAAAAATACTTACAAAAAGCTTTAGAAAAAATCAAACATAAATTTGGAATTGTGACACCAAATGAAGTTGATGCATTAAATGCTAAAGTTAAAGAATTAGAAGCTCAAATAAATGAAGCTCAAGAAAAAAAAGCAAGAGCAATAGCTCTTGCTCAAACTACTAAAGTTGGATACATTTATGTTATTTCAAATATTGGTTCGTTAGGAGAAGATATTTATAAAATAGGAATGACTCGTAGACTTGACCCACAAGATAGAGTTGATGAATTAAGTAATGCTTCTGTTCCATTCAGATTTGATGTTCATGCGGTTATATTTTCTGAAAATGCACCACAATTAGAATACGAACTTCACCGAAAATTTAATCATAAGCGTATAAATCGAGTAAATAGAAGAAAAGAATTTTTCCAAGTAAGACTTGAAGAAATTGAAGAATTTGTAAAAGAACACGCAAACGCTGAAATTGAATTCACAAAAGTGGCAGAGGCTAGAGAATACAGAGAGACTATGACAGTTTTAGAACAACTAGAGGCACTAAATGAACCACAAGTTTATGAATCAAAGTATCCTGATAGTCTATTGAATTAAATCAAGAAAAAGAACGAGGGCATAACATCCGCCTATGTTCATTGGCTGGCTGACGTGCATTCAGCGGTCTTTGCTCCCGCAGTCACTGTTTCGTTACCATGAAATCGAATGCTCCTGCAAACCGCCAAATGCCCATAGCCTCGGTCGTTAGGCGTAAGTGTAGAAAAAAAAGATTTGCACGTTAAAGACTCTTATAACAAGAAAAAAGATTTTTATTTTACGACAATTGACACAATAAATACATACTGAATTTTTTAAAACGACAATATGAAAGAAAATTTAAAATGGCTCTTGTTAAATCTTACAGTATCATTTTCATTTTATTGGATAGGTAATCTAATATTATGGTTTCCTTGGAGCATAAACCCCAATCTTGGTATAACACTGATGCTTACTGTAGCTCCTTTATTATGGGGAGTTGGAATTTACTATTGTTTAATTAGATACACTGGCGAGAAGTTGATAAAAGGAGCGATTATCAATTCGTTAATCTTATTGATTAATGCAGTTATTGAAGACTATATTTTTTTTGGATTAATTCGTAAGGCTATGCATGATTTGTATCAACCAACAACATTTTATGGATATGCCTTTTTAATGACAATACCATTTATAGAAATAGTAATCTTTAGAAATCTAATTGTCAAAAAGAAACGAAAAATAGAAGTTACTGATTTTATTCTATTTGGAACACTTGGAGCAATTTGTCTTCTGTCTTTAATTGTAATCATCAAGCTTGATGTAAAAATATAAATTACTCAAACGATTATCAATAAAACTAATTTAAAATTTGCTAATATGAATAACATTGGAATTTTTCTTGTTTATATGTTTGTTGCATTACTTGTATTTGTAGCAGTACTTATTTTCACTTTACGAAACCGACCTCAACGACCAATTCTCAAAATTGTGATTTTATCATTAATTGCTGTAGTTGGCGGAATGACATTTGCAAGAATTACTTATGGAATAGGGGTGCCATGGTGGATATTTTATGGTCTTCCTGCAATAGTTACATTTGTACTTCCTCCGATTGTTTTGCGTATGCCTAGACAAGAATTATTGGTATATATTCCATTGTCATTGATAATGGCACCAGTTATTCATACATTCTTTTCATTCTTCTTTGGTTTACACGAGTATATGCCACTTTTCTATGTTCCTTGGTGGCGAGAGTTATTCTTGTAGAAGTAATAACATTAAGCCCTTGAATTAAAATTCGACAAAACGAAATGAAAAACAAGAAAAAACACTTAACGCCTAACACACTCTGGGTCATTGGCTGACTGGCGTGCATTCAGCGATCTTTGCTCCCGCAAACCGCCAATGCCCATAGACTCGGTCGTTAGTCAGAAGTGTAGAAAGAAACTAGATTACACAGTTTAAATTGATTAACAATGCTTGAACCAGACAAACATACATTTGACTTCATTGAAAAGTTGCAAAAAGGTGACCACTTTTACAAATTAGGAACAACAATACCTGGTGTCGTATTTGATTCAGCAAACTTTCGCAGTATTGATAATGGAAACTACGAACTTTCATTTACTATAGAATCTGAAAGTAAGAATGAACAGTTTGATTTAGATTACTTTTTTCAACAACCATGCATTTTGGCGACAAAGGAAGGAATGTCAATTTTAATTCAGAATTCAGATATAACTACCGGGAAACAAAGCATTGCTGAAGACAAACCTATTAATTTCAATGTCGAGGTTAAGGCTTTTAAAGGAGATGTAGACGAGACATTATGGGAACAATCTTATCAAAGGGCATATTTCCGATATGATAGAAATAAATTTCAACCATATAAATCAGGAATATGCTTTGACTTGAAAACAGGCTCTAAGGACAATGGATTTTACAATGCCGTAAAACTCTATGTAGATAATATTGAATTATTATTTTATCATGAAAGTGTTACGCCTCAATTTGGGTATTATATTTTCAGACCTAATGCAATAATCGATTTCGAGAAATTTCAACATATAATTGAATGTGTAATTGCAGCATATGGCTTTCTGAATGGTGACTATTTTATAGATAGAGCCTATTATTTTTCTAATAAATCGATTAATGGTAGAAATAAAATTACTTATCGATATGAAAATAGCAAACGTCAAGTTAAAACAAACTCACCAATCATTGATAGTGGTCATTATGAAAATATTCCTATCGAGAATCTTCAATTGACAAGTAGTCAATTTAATAGTCTAGTCAATTTACTTTACAAGAATGAGGAGTATTTCCGCTCGTCCCTGCTGCTGATTAATGCAGGCAACTTAAAGGGTTGTGCGAAAGCTTCATTGGCAACCGTTGCCTTAGAAACAATTTCTAGTAAAATTGGAGCCAAGTTATCAACAAAAAAAATTATAGAAGACAAGAAAATAATCAACGGATTGCGTTATAAACTAAATAAAACTCTAAAAAGTTTCTCTGACAGAATAACTAAAGAACAATCCGAAACTCTTCTGGCAAAACTGAATCAGATTAATAGCAAGCCAAATAGAAACAAACTGGAGGATGCTTTCCAGCTTATTGGGGTTACGTTAGATGAAGAGGAAAAAGAATGTATTAGTTATAGGAATCTCTTTCTCCATGGGAGTCTGCCTCGTAAAGATGAAGAAATGTGGATGACAGACGCAGAATTACTCGATATCGTTGCAAATCGACTAGTTATGTTGAGTTCAATTTTACTCCTTAAACAGACTGGTTACAACGGAATGGTTATTGACAAGGGTATGACCGAAGTTGTGAAATGGCGTATGATTAAAAGCTTTCAGAAAGTTAGAGGTGGAAACTATTTAAGAAGTATTGCAGCATCTAATTTGGAATAACTATAGAATACCTATGTTCATTAGCTGGCTTAAGCGCATTTTGGGCAGTTTAGCTCCCGCATTAGCTTCGCTGATTTTCAATTCACTTTGTCCGTCAACTGATTGACAAATTTCTATAGTCAAGGACGTTATCTGCAACCCTAAATAATGCACCTTAAAGTGGTTGAAACTTACTGAATAATCAGAATAATATGTTGACAAGTGAACTAGAGTATAAAACAATTAAACCAGACCCATCTATTTCTTACTTTGTGGAAAGTTTTTGGTCGATTAATAATTCCTCCGATACAGGAAAAGAAATTATCGTTTTGCCAGACGGCAGGATTGATGTGTTTTTTACCTGTTCATCAACTGAGCCATTTCATATTGTAATTTTAGGTCTTGAAACTGAACCAACCAAAGTTGTATTTCCACCACATCGTATAATTTTTGCCATCAGTTTTAAATTGTTGGCAATTGAATATTTATTAGATATGCCTATTGCAGATATAATAAATCAAGCCAAACGTCTACCTGATAACTTTTGGGGTTTCTCCCAAAATGACATGTTTGATTTTGATGCTTTTTGCAGTAAAGCTAACAAAAAAATCAGCGAACTATTAAAAGTCGATATCGACAATAGGAAACAGCAACTTTTCGACCTCATTTATTCTTCAAATGGTTCAATGACGGTGAAAGAATTATCAGAAAAAGTTTTCTGGAGCAGCCGTCAAATCAATCGGTACTTTAATCAGCAGTTTGGACTTACTTTAAAATGCTATTGCAATATTTTACGTTTCAGAGCATCGTTTCAACAGATTAAAGAAGGGAAATTATTTCCCGAACAAAATTTTTCAGACCAAGCGCATTTCATCAAAGAAGTAAAGAAATTAGCTGGTGTTATCCCCAAAGAATTATCAAAAAATAAAGACGACCGATTTATACAATTTCTGACCTTGCCTTTGAAATAACTTTGCATCATAATAATAAAAATTTTAGTTATGATCTTAGAAAATAAAAAAACAGCAATCATCAATGTCAATATTTTTGATGGTTACAACATTATTCCAGCTACTAGTGTCGTTATTAAAGGTAAAACGATTTCTCAAATCGGGGGTAAAATTCCGTCCGATGCGCAAATTATAGACGCTAAAGGATCGACTCTTTTGCCGGGTCTTATGGATGCCCATGTTCATACTTCATTGGATAGTTTGGCAGAAGCAGCTAAATTTGGTATCACTACCGAATTGGAAATGATGGGTGGTTTTACCGAACATGGAAGGAATCTACAATTAAACGGTAAAATTGGTCTGGCCGATGTTCGTTCGGCAGGAATGGGACTTACTGCTCCGGGTGGTCACCCTGACGAGCTAATGCCGAGCGACAAAGGCGGTATTCCTGATTTTATCCTTAAGAAAATGGAGAAAATGTCGGAAGAAGAAAAAGCTGCTTTTATTGCAGCACATGAAGAAGATAGTAATGATGAAAAGACTGATTTAGATACCACTACCATTGAAGGGGCTATTCAATTTGTGCAAAAGCAAGTGAGTCATGGTGCCGATTATATTAAAATAATGATAGAAGAGGGTTCAGTATTAAATGCACCCAATCTACCATTAATCAGTGAAGATGTAATGAAAGCCGCAGTTGATGAAGCTCATAAACACAATAAACTGGTTATTGCACATATATTGACTGCCGAAGCTGCACAAACGGCTGTAAACATAGGTGTTGACGGGTTAGCACATCTATTTATCGACAGGCCGGAATGGACACCCGGGTTAATAAAACAAATCGCTGAAAAGAATATTTTTGTTACTCCTTGTCTGGTTTTAAATTCGTCCATACTTGGGCATAATGCTTGTCATATTGCGCATGATGCACGAGTGATTGATAAATTAGAACCTCAATGGAAAGACACGATGTGCTCTTGCTTTAATACATTTCCAGAAGGTAATATGCAAGATAATTTTGATAATGTTTTTGATCTCTATAAAGCAGGAGTAACTATTTTGGCAGGTACCGATGTTTCAGTTCCTGTTCCATCGCTTGGAGGTTTAGCTCATGGAGTAAGTGTACACCATGAAATGCAATTTTTAGTTCAAGCTGGCTTAACTCCGATAGAAGCTCTACGATGTGCAACTTCAAATATTGCCAGCGTATTTGGTTTGACTGACAGAGGCAGAATAGTTGAGGGTGCACGAGCCGATTTATTATTAGTCAAAGGCGATCCTACCAAGAACATTTCCGACACATTGTCTATTGAATCAGTCTGGCTAAATGGGAGTTTGCAAAACAATCAGAAAAATGATTGATGTACATCACCATATAGTACCACTACAAGCTCCAAAATCTCTAAATCTTCCGAAATGGTCTATTGAAGAAGATTTAGAGACAATGGATAGATTGGGCATTGAAGTTTCGCTTTTATCAGTTCCTGTTTCAGGAAATACAGAAATGGTTCTTCGTATAAATGAACATCTGGCTTCTTTAGTACAGTATAATTCCAATAGATATGGTTTTTTAGCTTCATTGTCATTGGAAAATATTGATAGTACTTTGGGACAAGTGGATTTTGCTTATGATAGTTTAAAAGCAGATGGTTTTATCCTGCCAACAAACTATAATGGATTATATTTGGGCTCAGAAAAGTTACTTCCTCTTCTCTATGAATTAAATCGTCGCCAAGCAGTTGTATTAGTACACCCATCAACACCATCGGGCGATAATTTTCCGACCTTTGACAGAGACTTATCCGTGTATGAATATCCTTTGGAAACTACAAGGGCGGTTATGGATATGATATATAAAGACCGTTTAACTCAATTCCCAAATATCAAATGGATTATTTCTCATGCTGGAGGTGCAATCCCCTATTTATCGCACAGATTGAGTATTGCACATGAATGGAATGGGGTTTCGCAAGATGAAAATGAAGTTTTAGAAGCCATAAGCTCCCTTTATTTTGACTTAGCATTATCTACAGCCGACAATGTATATCAATGCCTTAAAGGAGTCGCCAATATCTCTCGTTTACTTTTAGGTACAGACTTACCATTAAGATGCGAGTCGGGCGTAAGTAAAAGCCTGGATCATATAAATAACACTTCAGTTTTTACTGAAATAGAGAAACAGGATATATTATTTGATAATGCTCATCGACTTTTTCATAGGTTTGAAAAGGGAATTCATAAATAAGAACAATGCTTGAGAAATAAAATCAGACTACAATCGCATAGCAGACTATGTGTATTGGCTGGCTGACTTGCATTCAGCGGTCTTTGCTCCCGCATTCACTTTGTCGTCGCAGGGCGACAGTGAACGCTCTCACTCCCGCAAACCGTACAATGCCATAGCATCGGATGTTATGCTACACAGAAAAGGGTGAATAATAAGACGATTTACATTAAACCTGAAAATAATATTGAATATCATTCATTTAATTGGTTGCTATTCTGAAATGTGAGAAAGACATGAAACAGCATTTTACAAAGAACATAATAAATATTTTAGCAATAATTTTTGTTGTTGCATTTCCACATTTTGTACCATTACCTTTTTATTCTTATTCAATAGTTTGCTTAGGAGCCGTTATTTTGATTTTGCGCAAAGACAATAAAACACTTAGAGATTTAGGATTAAAACAAAAAGGTATTTCAATTAAAACTTTCCTTGTCGGGACTGTATCTGCTTTAGTTTGGATTGTTTTTATGAGATGGGGTTATCTTCCTATTCTTAAATATTTTTTCACTGTTCCAGATTATACAGAATATAATTTCATACAAAACCACTTATCAAATTTTATAATTACTACAATTGCAGCATGGATTGTTGGTGGATTTTATGAGGAAATTATTTTTAGGGGTTTCATCCAAAAGATAATTGAAAAATGGTTTGATAACAAACATTCATTCTTGTATGCAGGATTAATAACAAGTGTAATATTTGGATTATATCATTGGCAACAAGGATATTTAGGAGTAATCTCGGCAACTTTTAGCGGTTTGTTTTGGACTTATTTATTTATGCGATTCGATAGAAATCTTTGGTATACAATTTTTTCTCATGCAATATTTGATACAATAACTTTGACTTTAATTTATCTTGGACTATTTGGTAAATAAAACGAATTCTCATTAAAAGATCATTCGCACATTCTGTATAAAAGTGCGGTTTGAGAAGCGAACGAAAAGGACATGATTTTTAATGATTAAATTCATACTTAATAAATTGAAACAAAACTAATAGAGAAATAACAAACTACGACCGTATAATATACGCTTTAGTCCGTCAGTCGATGGACAAATGCGTGTATACTCATTCTTTAATGTTTACTATTTCACACAGTCTCTTTCGGCAGATAATCACTTATCCACTTTTCCAGATTGATATCTTCATTAAGTTTTAAGCGTTTCTTGATCGTTCCTCTACGGGTGTACATGGTGTTCTTTGTCATGTCGAGTAAGTTGCAAGCATCGGTTATGTTTATTTGTAAACTAATGAGTGCAATGACTATTAAGTCAGCAATGGTTAGTTCTTTATACTCATTCTTCATTTTAGTGATTCCGTTTTCAAACAGCTCATCCACCTCATCTACATAACCCGTCCATTCTTTTTCGGCTATAATGGATTGCCGCGCTACATCCTGAATAAATGCTTCTACCTTTTCCTTTTGCTGATAACCTCGTTTAAATTTATTGAATTTTAGCGTATTGTCTATCTTGTTGTGAAGCCGGATATCGAGAAGTGCTCTTTTCTGAGCATTTCTGATTTGGGTTGTTTCCGATTCATGTTTCAGCCGCTGGTTTTCCAGTGTGTCGGCAGCATGTATTCTTTTGTGTCGGTTATTGATCAATATAAAGATAAGCAATGTTACAAGTCCTGCTATAATCAGTAAGGCAATCCCGATAGCCATATTCCGGTTGTGGATTTTTAATCGTGTATTCTCCTGCTCTTTTTGGGCTACATCATATTGCCGGTCGATACGATAAAGCTGACTGCGCATATTCTGTTGATAAGTGGAGTCGCGTAAGGTGTGGGCTTTATCAAGATAATAGTAGGCTGCTTTATAATCACCTTTATTCTTAAATATTGATGATGCCGCATGTAACCCAATAATGCGGTAAGGTGTATTGCTCGTATCGGCAAGCGATATGCGCAGATAATACAGGGCAGAGTCCGGCATATTTAAACCGGAATATGCATTTGCCAGATAGGCGGCATTATAGGGCTTACTGATAGGAAAATGCTCATAAGCTTTCAGTATATACTCTTTGGATCGGTAGTCATCCTTTTCTAACAGTAGCTGGCCTTGTCGTACCAGAGTACTATAATAGTTGACGGAATCACCAACTTCTTTCGACAGTCTGGCAGCCATATCAAAGTAGTGGGAAACGCTGTCGATAGGATAATCCAGTTGTTTATACATTTTCCCAATTTCGCGGTAGGCGTACGCACTGTATTTTGTATCCCCCGATTTTTTGAAATAGGCTAACGATTTCTGAAAATAGCTAAGCGAATGTTGATACAGTTCATCCTGCATATCTATATACCCGATATTAAAGGCTACCAGTCCTTTAAGTCTGTTTTCGTTCGTTCCCTTCAGAATATCCTCCGCTTTTTTAAAGGCAAATACAGCTTCTGCCTTTTGATGATGAGTGCTGTGTATGCTGCCTGACAGATACCAGGCTGTACCGCTGTATTTTGTAAGCCGACTATTTGTGTAATATTTCAGGGCAACCTGTATCAGACTATCTGACCTGATTTCCTTGCGCAATTTATCCTGTGCATAGGTATACTGTAAACACCAGGCTGCATAATCGGGCTTCGATAATTTATCGGGATGCTTGATGCTTACCAGAAGTGAATAGGCACTGTCAGGAGAAGTCTCAAGTAATTCTTCTGCTTTTAGAATGGTTTTGTTTTCGGTATAATCGGACCGACAAGAGCCCAATAATACGATGGCAATAAGAAGCCACCAACCTTTTACATAATTCTTTCTTGCATTCATTTCTCAGCATTGTCTTTAGCTCTGGTGAAATTCAAATCCCGGATAAGTCAAGATCCCTTTCATTCGAGTTGGTTAAAATACATAAAATATAGGTGTGTAAAATCAACCTTATAGATTTATCTTGTAGATACAAATGTAAGTGCTACCAATTCAGCACTTTACAAATGGCTGCATTCGCCTGCCTTCTAGTACTTTTTTTTGAAAAAGTAAATCTAAACCAATAACTTTGATTGCAAAAATAACAAATTATATTCAAATAACTAAAATCAAGTCCTTATGAAACAATTTATTTTACTCCCACTCTTACTTGTGTTGTTTGCAAATAATATAGCAGCTGCTACAAGTATAATCTATTTACACGATGATCCTGACTTTCCAGATCCAAGGCCTCTTTCTCTTATCCACAATCCGGTTACTGCCACTATCAGCGAATCAGATTTGTCGGTTTACTTTGAGGAGCCGGTGGCTACAGCTACCATTACCGTTTACAACTCATTTAATCAGGTAGTGGAACAGGTAGTTGTAAATCCAAGCATTACTCCCGAAGTACATATTCCTGCATTTTCGTGGACTGCAGGTAACTATACCTTGACAGTACACTATGGGACTACAAGAAAAACAGGAGTATTTCAAATTTTCGAATAAATACAATTCTCTCTATATCAAAAACGAGCATGTTCGTTTAACCTTATTGTTGATATAGCCCTACATGCAGGGTTATACCTTAAACTCCAAAATGTAGTAATATGAGTAAAGTTTTGAAAGCGTGGATACGCAAAAATCTTTTGACCGAGGATCCGAACGACTACACGGCTGTGGTATCAATAAACGGTAGCGTGGGTCTCAAAGAAATTGTAGATGAACTCGTAAATGAGGGTATGGAAGTAAAGCGCGAAACAGTGATTGACATCGTCACCCGTTTCAACCGCAAAACAGCCGAGCTTGTTGTGTCGGGCTACAACGTAAATACAGGGTTGGTGTATATGCGCCCTATCGTTAAAGGTGCATTTTACGGCAAAACATGGAACGCCCTAACCAATCCGGTATATGTGGCTATTAATCAGGGGGCAGATTTGAGGGTCGCCATTGCCGAAACAACGGTGGAAATACTCAGCGAACAATCCGATCCGATCGAAATTCTCAGTCTTACTGATACCACCACCGGAAAAACGGACGGTACGCTTACCAAAGGACGAAATGCAGAACTAAAGGGATCCTATCTGAAAGTGGATGGTGAGAACCCCAACTGCGGTATTAGTTTTCGTAACACGACAACTCAGGATATTACCAAACTCAGTACAGGCGATATCGTGTTGAATGAACCATCACGGTTACTTATTCTGGTACCTGCCGATTTAGTTGCCGGAGAATACGAACTAACCGTAACGACGCAGTACTCAAAGGGCAAATATACGCTGAAAGAACCCCGCTCCGTAACCTTCGATACTCCGGTGGTTATTGCTTAAACTCCTCATCTTACCCTGCATCATATTGTTGCAGGGTGCATCACGACACTGTTGGAGCCTCCCGCAACAGTGTGGTGTATTAGGCTACAACAAGCCAATTAAATTTCAAGGCTTTTTAAATAGAAGCATATACTGAAAGTAAACGTAGATTCATATTTGAACTACTCTATCAATTTTAATCAATACTCTAAATTCTAAAATTTTACGATTATGAAAAGAACAATTACTATTTTGAGCGTTTGCGTATTTTTTACGCAGGTTGTGTTTGGTCAACTTAAAGTTGCCAATAGTGGGAATGTGGGAATTCAATTAGGAACGAATACCCCACTGTCGGCATTATCAATCGGGAGTGTAGGAGCATCCACCGATAAAGTAACCATATTGGGATTGAATACGGCATTGAATGTATACAGAACTGGAACCTCTTCAACCAACTGGAGCTACGGAGTGAATAGTACTTCGGATATTGTTGGTGATAAGGGTGTAGGTGTAAGAGGTCAATCTCTAGGTGCTAGCTTACTTGGTTATGGAAGAAGTTGGGGATTGTTAGGATTAGCCGGTAATGCTACTAGTGGTTATAACTATGGTGTGATGGGTTTGATTGGCGGAACAGGCTATGGTGCAGGAATTCTTGGTGTCGGAAGTGGAAATGCAGATATCAGTGTGCCAGGTATCTACGCAGGATACTTTGTAGGTAATGTTTATGTAACGGGGACTCTAACAGGTAATCCTGTGGTAAACTCCGATCGAAGATATAAGAGAAATATTGCAGAGTTAAGTACTAAAACAGCATTGAGTAATATACTATTAATGAACCCAGTGGAATACAATCTCAAGCAAATGTATGTAAAATCAAAGGGTGATTCGGCTGTGGTAGAAAGACCCTTGTATGACGAAAAGTCACAGTTGTTCCAAAAGAAACATTACGGACTCGTAGCTCAGGATTTACAAAAGTTATACCCCGATTTAGTGTATGAAGATAACAATGGCTATTTAAGTGTTAACTATATTGGTATTATTCCATTGCTTATAGAGTCGATTAAAGAGTTAAACACAGAAGTGGAAGCCTTGAAGAAGAGCAACAATTCTGCTTCAAGCGCAGCTTCAAAAGTGAAAACCACCGGATTGGTTTCTGGTATAGATGATGTAATAGTAGCGTCATTAAACCAAAACAATCCAAACCCTTTCTCTCAATCAACACAAATTAAATACTATCTCCCAAGCACGGTAAATACTGCTAGTCTGTGCATTTACGACTTGCAAGGCAGGCAGTTGAAACAATTGAGTATTTCTGAACGTGGAAGTGGCTCAAAAACAGTTTCTGCATCTGAGTTCTCGCCTGGTATCTACTTGTATGCACTTATTGCCGATGGAGTAGAAATAGATGTGAAAAGAATGATTTTGACGGAATAGAAATATCAAGGAATAAGGTATCAACTATAAATTCTAAAAGAATATGAAGCAAGCAATATATCTATTTCTCGTTCTAATTATAAGTTTAGGATGTAAGAATAACGAAATCACTCAAAGCACTGTTCATTTTGGTGAATCATTCACATTGAAAGCCAATGGGATCATTTCTATTTCATCCTCAGAGACCAATGATAATAATGCTAAGATTCATTTCAGTAAGATTAATTTTGATTCGAGATGTCCTAAATCGATGTGTAATTTGTGCTATGCCAGTACTGCTAGCATCAATTTATTATTGATACATGACAAAGATACATCAAACATCCCCTTAACTATTTTGGGTTGTCTAGATGAATATGAATGTAATGATGAACTGTATTACCGTAAGGATACATTAGGATATAGATTCTGTCTTTTGAGATTGGATCCATATCCGTATGGAAATACTCAAGTTGATCCGACAAATTATTCAGTAAAACTTAATATTGTAAGATTATGAAATACATTAAATACAAAATTATCTTATTGTTATTGACTAATTGGTTGGTTGTGTTTGCACAATCACCAGGGTTTTGTGGAACGCCATCAAATGTTCCAAATTTTTTGACCAATCTGAGTAGTAGCTTTCAAACACCGCAAAGTAGTTACGTTATTGGAATATACTTTCATGTAATGCGCACTAGTGCCGGTACAGGTGGTCAAACGCAAGCGGAAATAAATACCGCATTCAATACACTCGTGTCTGATTATCAGTCCTACAACATTACCTTTCAGTTGTTAGGTACAGATGTAATCAGTAATGATTCATACTACAATCAAACATCTTTTACAGTTGACGCTAATGGCGATGGTAAATTTGATAATTTTACAGTTAATTCACATTCAAATGCCATTGACATTTATCTATTTGCGAATGACAAACTAAATTTTGGATTAGCGTCAAATATACCGGGGACTGCTTTGGTCATAGGTGGAAGTGCCTTTGGTATTAATCTTGCAAGTTCGCATGTGTTGTCTCATGAAGTAGGGCATTGTCTCGGCCTTTTTCATACATTTCATGGTACATGGCCCAATGAAGCACTAGGTTCTTGTCCTGAGTTAGTTAATGGCACTAATGGTGCAACATGTGGGGATTTTGTCGCTGATACGCCTGCAGACCCTGCACGCATTTTCGACTGCGGGACACAAAGCACATGTACGTGGAATTGCTCAGGTTCGTATAGCGATGCAAATGGACAATCTTATAATCCCGATACACATTTATTTATGGCGTATACATTTCCTAATTGTATGAGCTATCATACTCCTGGGCAAATTTCTCGTATGTTTAGTACAATAGCCAATTCAACTATATTAAGTAATACGGTTATTTCTTGTAAAACCACAACAATTGCGAATAGGGTATTTTCCAGTAATACTTCGATTACTGATTGCAGAATTGAGATTAGTAATTCATCTGTTACAAATAATTCTAACGTGAGCTTATATGCACAAGAAGAAACTGTTATCAACGGTACTTTTGACGTTCAGTTAGGTTCGCAATTGGAAATCAAGTAAAATGTCAAATTGTATCTAACTACTTTAAAAAAGGAAGTAGAGAGAATATTAGTACACTGCTATTTGGAGATGCTTAGACTTCACCAGATGGTAGTGTATTTGATGTAAAAATATAAACAAGCAAAATGAACAATACAAGTTTTTGTTCGATTAAATTATAATCAATATGCAAGAAAGACATTCCAACAGAGAAAGATATTTTAAAGAGCAACATCTTGTTACCGAAAAATATATCATCCCTTATATCAATCAGGTTTTCCAAATCGGTCCAACAATGACAGTAGCTGAGATAGGTTGCGGTGAAGCGGGTAATCTGAAGCCTTTTCTGGATCTGGGTTGTAAAGTTTTTGGAATTGATATTGCTTCACACAAAATTGAAAATGCAAAGCATTTTTATCAGGATCATCCTTTCAAGGAGAATATGAACCTCATAGCTGCAGATATCTACGATGTACAACCGGAAGATATAGATAAATTAGATTTGGTTATTATGCGCGATACGATAGAGCATATTCCTGATCAGAAATTATTTATTGCTAATCTGAAGAAGTTTATGAAACCGGATGGAAAGATATTTTTTGCATTTCCACCCTGGCGAATGCCTTTTGGTGGTCATCAACAAGTCTGTGAAAATAAACTGCTTGCTAATATGCCTTATCTGCACTTGTTGCCCCGTTTCCTATTCGTCAGTGTGTTGAAGATATTTGGTGAGTCAAGTAATAAACATGTGGGGTTACTTGAAATCAGGGATACACAGATCAGTATTAATCGTTTTCATACAATTCTAAAAACGAACAATCTATCGATTGTTCGTCAGGATTACTATTTGATAAATCCGAATTATGAAATTAAGTTTAAGCTAAAGGTACGGAAGCTCCCCGCTTTTCTGAATATCCCTTATCTCAGAGATTTCTTTACTACTACTTGCTATTGTATAGTTGAGTTGGAGTGAGAGAATACGAGTTGCTTATTTGTTTTTCAGAGTAGTTATGTTTATGACTCAATTTTTTATATTGAAAATAAATATTGTTGTATGCAACAAATTATTGTAAATTTTCATCTACGTATTAACCACTAATTAGCATAAATTATATGTAAAGATGAAACAAGCAAAGTATCTATTTCTCGTTCTAATTATAAGTTTAGGATGTAAGAACAACGAAATCACAGAAAGTTCAGCCCGTTTTGGTGAATCATTCACATTGAAAGCTAATGGGAGCACTTCTATTTCATCTTCGGGAACAACTGACAACAATATCAAGATTCGTTTCAGTAAAATTAATTTTGATTCGAGATGCCCTAAATCGATGTGCCATTTGAGCTATGGCAGTACGGCCAGCATCAATTTATTGTTTGTAAATAAAAAAGATACATCAAATGTTTCTTTAATTATTTTAGGTTGCCTGGATGAGTATGAATGTAATGATCAACTCTATTACCGCAAGGATACCTTAGGGTACAGATTCTCCCTTTTGAGACTGGATCCATATCCCAATGGCACTACTCCAACTGATTTCGCAAATTATTCAGTAAAACTGAATGTCGTAAAATTATGAAATCTGTAAAATGAGATCTGGTAGTCTATTTATTATAAACATTCTTATAGCGGTTACAGTATTCTCATTCATGTCTTGTGAGAAACAAGATATGAATGTGTTGCCAAAGGAAACTCAAACTGGAAGAAACACTTTTGGGTGTATGATTAACAACCAGTTGTTTATTGGAGGAGGCTATTATTCTTTTATTGGATATGGTCCTCTGTCTGCGGGATACAATAGAAGTGATAAAACGTTGAGAGTCTTTACTGTTAGTGAGATATACACTGATAAAGCAAATGGATCGATTGGATTAACGATAGCGAATCCGGTTGAAGGAAGTACTCAAAAACTCTCACATGCGACTTATATTGTAGACTCGCCAGATTGTTATCAATACCTTATTTTAAACGAGGGAGAAGTATATTTGACTAAGTTTGATACGATTAATAAAATTGTGAGTGGTCGATTTAGTTTCAAGGGGAAATGTACTGGTTACGCCGATGATTTTAAAGTAAATGGCGATTCTGTGCAAATCACACAAGGGCGTTTTGACGTTCTGCTAGACATAACCAGTAATTAAGAAGAATGATGTACAATAACTTTCGTTAAATAAGTAAAAAGTAGAATATGAAAAAGTATTTATTATTTCTTCTGAGTCTGATGATATTGCAATCAGGATGTTCCGATAGCGAAGTGGACACAAGTTCTTATCCTGTGGCGGTAAAAACGATTGATTACTCCATTGCAGGTACTTCTTATAATTGGAAAAATATAGAAAAGAATACTGTATATGTTGTCAGATCATCTGTTGAATTAGCAGGTTATATTTCTGGTACAGGTAGTCCGGCTCCTACAATCGATTTTGAGAAATACTCATTACTTCTCGTTCAGGGAACAAATTTGAGTGGTATACAAAGTCTTGAAAAGCAGCTGCAACAAATCTCATTCAACGGCTACAAATTGACGGTTAATATTAAGGCAAATGCAACTACTGTAGTTGAGGGTTGGACAGTAGCAGTACTTGTTCCACAAGTTACCAGCAACTCAACGATTGCATTAGATGTAAAAATGGAATGATGAAACAATATTTTATAATGTGGTTGTAAACTATAAATTCAGTTGACCTTAGATTGTCCTACATTTGCTAGACCTTTGATCTGCGTAGTGTAATTCGGTATCCTTCGTTCGGTAAAGCATCTTTAATTTACGCTGATTTTCAATTTGCTAGGTCGTAATTAGAGCCATACGTCGAAAGTATGTGAAATTACTTCAATGTTATAAATAGATTTCATTATGAAGACAATTAAGTTATTAGCGTTTGGTGTTCTGGCAATTTTATTAAGCTGCTGTGATGAATCCAGAATATATATGAAATATCATTTTTTTACTCGAAGCGAAATCGATGATATATATATAAATGCAGATTCGGTAATTCACTTTCAACAACAATTAGCAGAAATTGAAACCTATGACAACTTTAAAAAGAAACAAAGAATATACAGCGAAGCGGATACGCTAAAATTTCTTAGTGAGACAGGTGACACAATTAAGGTTCGTAGAGTTAGCAGCATTCAAATTAGTAGTAAGTCTGACGAATTGGCTATAAGCCCTGATACATATTCGAGTATTGGTACGACGTATTTACCTATAAAAGATAATGATTTTTTTACTGGTGTAACTTTTGGCAAAACTAAAGAAGCTATCAATAATAAAGACAGTCTTAAGATTGGTTACAGTTACTTCTTGTTAAATAAAGTTTTGTTAAATGCAAACATGACAAACAACAATACTGGATCAGATTTTTCAGTATCTAAAGAAGAGTATGTTAACAATAATACAAGGATAGCTGATTGTGATTTTATAAGATTTTTTGAAAATAATTCAATTAAAGTCCAAATAGTATATTCATCAAAATATGGCTTTTTACAAATAAAAAACAATCAACATGAAATTACAAGGATACTATAAACTCATTTTAATCATCTTCTTCCATAATAGTTTTTTGAGGTTATGTAATTTCCGTCATTAAAATATCTATTAACATCTCCGGTGGTGCAACAATTAAAGTGGAAAAAGCATCATAAAGAGAGTAACGTAAGATGATGGGTAAATAAGCTCCATTAATGGTAATTTAATTGCTAAATATCGTATTTCCTATGTTCAACTTTTATACAAACATCTTACAATGAAGTATAGTAAACTATTTATCTTAAGCTTCTTTATAACGGTTATACTATTTTTATTCACTTCTTGTGAGAAGGAAACCATGAATGTATTACCAAAAGAAACTCAATTAGCGAAAAATACTTTTGGTTGTATGATTAATAACCAATTGTTTATTGGTGGAGGCTATTACTCTTTTATCGGATATAGCCCTCTGTCTGCCGAGTACAATAGAAGTTCTAAAACACTGGGTATCTTTACTGTTAGTAAGATTTATACTGATAAAGCAAATGGATCGATGGGATTAATGATAGCGAATCCAGTTGAAGGAAGCACTCAAAAGCTCTCACATGCGACTTATATTGTTGACGTACCGGATTGTTACCAATACCTTATTTTAAACGAAGGAGAAGTCTATTTGACTAAGTTTGATACCATTAATAAAATTGTGAGTGGTCGATTTAGTTTCAAGGGAAAGTGTGCTGGTTATGCCAATGATTTTAAAGTAAATGGCGATTCTGTGCAAATCACACAAGGGCGTTTTGACGTTCTGCTAGACATAACCAGTAATTAAGAAGAATGATGTGTAACAACTTTTATTAAACAAATAAAAAGTAGAATATGAAAAAGTATTTATTATTTCTTCTGAGTCTGATGATATTGCAATCAGGGTGTTCCGATAGCGAAGGGGACACAAGTTCTTATCCTGTGGCGGTAAAAATGATTGATTACTCCATTGCAGGTACTTCTTATAATTGGAAAAATATAGAAAAGAATACTGTATATGTTGTCAGATCATCTGTTGAATTAGCAGGTTATATTTCAGGTACAGATAGTCCGGCTCCGACAATCGATTTTGGGAGATACTCATTACTTCTCGTTCAGGGAACAAATCTGAGTGGAATACAAAGTATCGAAAAACAACTGCAACAAATCTCATTCAACGGCTACAAATTGACGGTTAATATTAAGTCAAATGCAACTACTGTAGTTGAGGGTTGGACAGTAGCTGTACTTATTCCACATGTTACAACTAATTTAGCGGTTGCATTAGATGTGAAAACGCAATGATGAAACAATGTTTTATAATTTGGTTGTAAACGAGAAATTCAGTCGACCTTTGATTACCCTACATTTGCTAGGCCTGTAATCGTCGTAGTACTCCATTATGTTGAATAATAATTAACATTCCTGGGCGCAGCAGATTGTACTAGTTCTGCATCAATGGGTTAAACGTATTGCTCACTATTAATCATTAAATTTTAAAGGCTATGAGATCATTTAATACAATTACGGGTCTATTTTTATGTGTTACTTTTTTGTGTGGTTGCACTGATCTCGACGATAACAATTCGAGTAAAATAATTAATCCAAAAACATTGGCTGGAATAAATACTCCGGTACTTGATAGTATTTTCTCAGACAAGAACTTGTTGCTGAAAAACCATAGCATGGATACTTTACTTGTTGTTATAGGTAGTGAACAAGATATATTGAAAGTCTGTAGTAGTCAGGTTAACTTACAGGTCGATTTAACCAACTATACAATTGTAGGCTGCAAAGTAAAATCAGCGTCAATTTCGGATGTAATATCAAATGCGGTATTAATAGATAACGCTACACAATATCAGTGTGAGGTAACAGTGGAAAGATATACCGGGTGTTGGGCAGCAATTGGTAACTTGTATACATGGAGAGTATACCCAAAAATCTCTAAAGAGAAGAATATAAATATGGTTGTAAAGTAAATGTTTTTTTTCTGTTTAGATTGCCAGTTGATTAAATAATCTTGCACACTGATCCCGATTCGGCTATCGAAGTCCTGTTTGAAAGTAGGTTTTGATGATACAAGGAACTAAATAAGGAGTCTGCCCTTTATTTAGTTCCTTGTTTTTTTATATATACTTCTATTTAGAGTATTTTGCTGAAAGCTGATACAAGAAAGGGTATAGGATTAGCTTTGAATGAAGAGAATGAATATCATAAAAGCGATAATTAAATAAAGGACCGGTTGTAGGACATACCCCCGGTCTTTTCATTTCTTAAAAGCACTATTTCTTTTTCCTCTTTCTCCACCACAAGATAAAGCCTGTAATGGGGAAACTGGCAATAAACAGACTCATCAAAAAGGCAAATATCTTGCCCGGTAATCCGAGAATGGCACCGGTGTGAATTTCGTAATTCATTCGCATAAGCTTATCGGCAAAGTCAGCATCTTTGAACCGAC
>Ga0302292_1000555_pt1 | contig 26208 bp, 17 predicted proteins | sample III_Fen_N2_1_FD_194553 | JGI IMG/M metagenome (GOLD analysis project Ga0302292, IMG submission 194553) | Peat permafrost microbial communities from Stordalen Mire near Abisko, Sweden - III_Fen_N2_1 | ecosystem: Environmental > Terrestrial > Soil > Wetlands > Permafrost | place: Sweden: Abisko...
CTGAACACCAAAAATATTGGCTACCAGCATGTCGACATTATTGGCAATGGAAGAATAAGAAATGACTTGAGCGTGTGTGGTTTGCATTCCGGCAACAAGGGCAAAACCGGCCAGAAAAAGCCGTGTTAGTAGAGTAGAACTTTTCATAAGGGTTGCATTTGGTAGAGAGACGGAGGTTCTTCTTAATAAGTTGCTTTCCAACTGAAAAAGCATAAAATTATGAATGAGGAAATTATTAATTATAAAGTGTTCTTTACTTAAATAGGCTTCATCATTTCACCATTCATAATTGATAATTCCACTAAAAGGTCCACTTCCACTCCAAAGTCGCAACAATACTACGCGTCAAACCATCGGGGCGACTATCGCGCACCACAAACGGCGTTCCCAAACTAAGTTCCAATTTATGCGATTTGTTGATGGAATACTGCGCGAAAAGCGTACCGTTGAGGGTTAGTCCGTCTGAGCCGACAATAGGTTTTCGCACATCGAATGCATCGAGATAGGTATCTTCTCCCAAATGGTAAATGGCCAATAAACCGGGGGTTAGTTTCCAATGTTTACTTATAGACCACGCATAATTCACACGTGCCAACACATCTCCCCGGCGTTCAAACCCCTTGGTGGATTGGAATGCTGAAAACACCGAAAGACTGTCAAACTGTTCTGGAGAAAACCGATTATTTCCTTGTGTTAACGGTTGTTGAACCGCTACCGTGAACCGAAATTTCCGCCAATCTTTTGAAATGCCACCAATGAAATCGATGGTTCCGAGACTTGATTGAAAATCATTGGGGAGTGATCGCCCATTGCGTTGTTTATTTCCATCTGAAAACGGTAATTTGACACCCGCCGTAAACGCTATGTTGACGTTCGTTTTATAGGTTCCTGTGAGGAATAGATCACCCAATCCGTTGGTTTTGATGGAATCGGTGAGTTGCCCCAATTGGGTTAATTTCATGTCATACCCCCAATGTTTGTTGAGTTGGCGGTTGTACTCCACGTAAGAAGCCAAAATGGTGATGTTGTGATCGGCTTTACCAACAGTTGCTCCCACTTTGAGCTGAAGCGATTTCTCACTCGCCGAAGAATCACCATCGGGCGATTTTAAGGCATCGACGGTACAAAATCCGGCATCACTGCATCCCTGAGCACATACCCGAGACGCAGCAATGACGAACACGACACTACTGAAAAGCGCGGTTAATTTCATCAGATTATGGAATGACAATTTTAGAAACCGTTTGCACTACTTCACCCTGGAAACGAATCACGTACAATCCTGAAGGAAAACCGATCGTAGAAATGCTTGTTCCGGAATCAGTAGCCGCTTGGCTGTAAACTGTTTTTCCGGTTAAATCAGTAATCACCAAATCGCCTTGTTGCTTCAACACAATTGACTCATTCGCCACATCATATGAAAACGGTGCTTGCTCCAATTCTCCGGTTTCAATTCCCAAAGACATGCAATCATCGGTGTAGTAATTGTACAAAATAGCTGTTGGAACTGCCCCCAAGACCTTGATGGTTCTATCCGGACAGATTCCGTAAATCAAGGGATAATAATTTGCCGCATAAGCACTGACAGTAGCGGAATAATCAGCTCCTTCCGGATTAATAATCGGATACGGAAGTTCACTTACCCAGTCGCCTTGCGTAAATCCGCTGATTCCGTTCAGTTCATTGACTCCGTTGTTTTGGTCCAGTTCAATAGCCAAAATCACAATATCCTGGTGAACCGTTCCGTTGGGCCCATAGCTGGTATACAAGTTTTCCATTGTGCCCGAATTTTTGTAGCCCCAACAAGTCGGGCAATGCGCTGCAAAAAAGTCGAGGTAAACTGTTTTACCTGCATCTAAATAGGTGTACAAATCCTGAGTGACACCATCGATGTCTGTTAACGTAAAATTAGGCGCAGTGCTTCCGTTGGGCAATTGAGCGTTTACTGAGAAAGTGATTGTGCTGCACAGTAAACCAAGTTGAATCAAGTGTTTCATACCGAATGTTGTTTTTTGTAAAATTCGAGGTATTAAAACAATCCATTTGTCGGATAGCCGACAACTCCTCCAAAATATCCGCCGTTCCTTTGTTCTATCAAAACAAACAGACATGGTTTTATCTACTATCGCCATCAGGCAGCTTGAAGCTTTAAGCGCTATTATCGAACAACTTTCAGATGAAGCGTACAGCTTGGAATTACCTCTTCTGGAGGGAACTTCTTTGGGGAAACACATTCGTCATACGCTCGAGTTTCATCAATGTCTTTTCACCGATAAGAAAATCGTTTCCTACGACAATCGTCATCGAAATGTCTTGCTGGAAACCGAACGCAACGAGGCCATTCAGTGCATTGATGCGTTGATTTCGCGTTTGCGATTCGTGCAATTGGATAAAGTACTTCACTTATCGGTACAATACGGTGCTGAAACGGTTACGGTAACTTCTTCCGTGAAACGAGAAATGGCCTTTCTAATTGAACATACGGTGCATCACAAAGCGATTTTACGCATGGCCTTGAATCAGTATTTCCCTCAAGTACAATTTGATGCTTCGTTCGGTTATGCCGATTCTACGATTCGTTTTTTAGAACAAACCAAAGTCGCCATTTAGTTATGTGTACCGTTAGCTATCTTCCGCTTTCGCCAAGCGATTACATCCTAACTTCTAACCGTGATGAAGCAGTTGAACGTCCTTCGGCGCTTCCGATCAATCAATACCTGATCGGGGAACGAACGGTGTATTTTCCAAAAGATCCGCAAGCAGGTGGAACGTGGATAGCCACTACCGGTGATAACACCACACTTTGTTTGCTCAACGGCGGATTTGAACCACATTTAATACCCGAAGGACATACCTTTAGAAAAAGTCGAGGTACCGTTTTACTGGATTATTTTCAACATGAAAACACGGATGTCTACATTGAAACATACGATTTTTCCAACATTGAACCGTTTACCTTAATTGTTATCGAAACAGTTAACGGATTAACCGTTTTGCGTGAATTGCGCTGGACAGGATCTCAGTTGACAGTTACGCCAATGAATGCCTCTGAACCGCACATTTGGTCATCAGTAACGCTTTACAGTGAAGGTGTGAGAACACAACGCCAAAACTGGTTCCAAGATTGGCTCAATCGGCGGAAGACTTTCACCCAAAACGAGATTTTACAATTTCATCGCTTTGCTGGAGAAGGAAACCCAATGCACGATCTCATTATGCAGAAAGGCAATCGGCAAACCGTGAGCATTTGCAGCATCGAGCGGACTGAAGGATTAACATCTGCCGTTTACATGGATCTCAAAAAAGAAGAAACGTCGAATTATTTAGTATACCACGCATGTTAAGAATGCCTCTTTTTGTTTACCGCGTATTTGTGTACGAATACTGGCCCGCTTGGTTGTTTTACCTACCTGTACTTCCCTATTGGGTTTACCTTTACATTCGCTTGCGGTCGTTTTCTTTTTTCACGGCAGCCAATCCGGGTATCGAAATGGGCGGTTTTTTCGGTGAAAGTAAAAACGATATTTTGGCCAGAATTGACCGTGATTATCTTCCGAAGCACGTATTTGTTTCACCAAACGATGTCTCGAACTTGGATGCGCTAATTGATAAAAACAATCTTCAATTTCCGTTGATTGCCAAACCCGATGTGGGTGAACGCGGTGCTTCGGTGACAAAAATCTCAACTCGTTCGGAATTGGAACCGTACATCGAAACATTGGAAGGTGCGTCCTTTATTCTGCAGGAATTTATTGCTTACAAAGAAGAGTTCGGGGTTTTCTACAGTCGTTTACCAAATGAAACTATTGGGAGAATTACTTCCTTGACTCGGAAAGTATTTCTTTCTGTCACCGGCGATGGTCAACATTCTATTGCAGAACTCATGCAACAATCGGTACGGGCACGTTTTCAATTACCCCGTTTTCTGAAAGAAATGCCAGAGTTGATGCAACGCATTCCCGTTGCTGGAGAAACCTGTTTGTTGGAACCTATCGGGAATCATTGCCGAGGCACAGAATTTGTCAATGCAGCAGAACTGATTACTCCCGAACTCAATGACTTGTTTGATCATATCTCACAACGAATCGACGGCTTTTTCTACGGCAGGTTCGACATCAAAGTAGAAAGCATTGAACACTTGAAACGAGGTGAAACGGTAAAAATCATGGAACTCAACGGCATCAGTTCAGAACCCGGACATATCTACGATACCCGCATGAACCTGTTAAAAGCATGGTACGATGTAACACGTCACTGGAAACGATTGGCAGCTATCTCGCAGCAAAATCTGCAATCGGGCACCAAGCAGGTTCAGTTTTCAGAAATTGTATCGACGTATGTAAGGCATGTGTGGCGCGGTAGGCGCGGGACGCATCCCGCGCCTACGCCCACATCAACTATCAATACACCGTGATATCTGGAATCACCACTTTCTTCCTGTTTTCATAAATCAACAATCCCTGAGCGACAAGTTTGTTGATCGCCGTAGTCACCGATTGGCGCGAGGAAGCTGTGTATTCGGCAATTTCCTGATGCGTTAAAAACATCTCCATTTCCAAACGCTGACCGATTTGCTTGCCGAAACTGGCTCCGTAATTCTTGAAAAAATCGTGAATGCGTGTATCCACATCTTTGAAAATAAGATCGGAATAACGTTGCTGAAAGGAGACTAGTTTATCGTTGATTACCGTAGAATACTTCAGCGACAATTGAGGATTTTCCTTCACCACCTCTTTGAACCGTTCCATATCGAAGGTGCAAATTTTGATGTGTTCAGAAAGTACTTTCGCATATTCATTGCCTTGCTGTCCGTTGTTTCCCGAAAATCCAATGCATCCAAAAATATCGTGTTCGGTTAAGATTTCAGTAATGATTTCTTTTCCCGTCGGGTCGAGGTGACAAATTTTCAGCGCGCCTTCTTTCACGGTATACAAACGATGCCGATCCGTATCGGAAAAGAAGATAATATCGTTTTTCTCGCCTTGCTTAAAGCTGGAGATGATGCACAAATGGTCAATTTCAGGATCACTCATTGTTTCAAACAACGAATGATTGCGCAGGTACCAGTATTTCAATTCTTCTTTCAGCATAATGAACCAATTTGCACGAATGCGAGTAATAAGAAAAAACCACCCAGAAAACGGTTAAAGTAAGGAAAAGCCATCCATTTCTCCAAGCGTCCTTTGTTTGTTTGCACCAGGTAAATCAAGCAAAGATGCATACCGAACGCACCGATTCCTGTTCCTAAAATAAATGCCAGTTGTTCCGGAAAAGAAGTGATTGAAAGTCCGGTTGAAGTAAAAAACGAGGTGTAAACCACCAACCAAAATGGCAGTAATTGCGGATTGAGTAACCCTAAAGTAAATCCCTTCAGGAAAGAACCTTTTTTGCTGATTTGCGGTTGGGAATTTTGAGTGACTTTTTTGAAAAAGTAAAAAATGCTAAGTGCTGTAAGCAATACAATCGTAATCCATTTAAACGCTAAAAAGAATGCGGGAGTTTGTTGTAAGGAGATACCGATGGTGATGGCCAGAACGCTGTAAATAAACTCGGGAATGCTTCCGCCAATTGCCACCAAGATAGCTGCAGTTTTGTTATGGCGCAAACCTGTTTCCATCACAAAATAGTTTACGGGCCCTACTTGAAGCGAGCCCGCAAAACTGATCAATGCTGTTAACAGAAATATGAGAACAATAGATACCATAATGCCTTTGTAAAACTACGCAAGAAGTGATCTATTGGATTTTTTTACTTCACTTTTTTTCAATGATGAGCTTTTCTGTTTTTCCACTGAAGTAAAAAAGCTACGGATGCGGCCAAAAACCCAACAACAGCCATCAAGAATAACTGCCCGCCATCTCTATTCGATTCAATGCCAATAATAGCAATATGTGTTAGAATTGCTCCTGCGAGTATTCCAACTGCGCCGAAAGATGCCAAAAGCGATACACGTGGAATCAATACTCCAATTCCAACGATCAATTCAATACAACCCAAAGCTATTCTACCCCAAGGCTCTACACCCAATTTGGTAAACAACAACACCGATTCGGGGTGAGCACTAAATTTAAAATACAAGGTCTGCAACAAAATCAGACTCACGAGAATGCGACATCCCCACAACGTAATAACCAACGATTTTTTCATTATCCAATAATTTTTTTCCAATTCGCATTAGCTGTTTTGATTTGCTCATCTTGGTTTTCATTCCAGTACACTCTTGTGTTTTCGCCTCCCTTATTGTAAAACAAATAAAGTTTGCCGTTTACGATTTTGAATGTACTTGGGTTGATCGCCACTTTATCACCATCAGCTCCCATGGCATAAGCGCACCATCCGCCATATTGTGGCTCATATTTACTCGGATTTTTCTCAAACAAATCGCGGTTGGCCTCTGTGCTGAAATGATAAATAATCCCGTTGACTTCCGCACGGTAATTCCCGGAACCTTTTACGCCTTTACCTTCCGTGAAATACGCTACCGGATCGTATCCCTGAATCGCCAAATGATTTTTGAATGTGTTGAAGTGCTTTTGCCGACCTGCTGATGTTTCCTGCGACCAAGAGCTGAAGCTCATGAATGTCAACAAGACTAAAAATAGAGTTTTCATGTGTTTGTTTTTTAGAATAAACGTTTTTTGTATCATTCATCAAAGCTAGAGCAACGCTAGTGAAGTGATTGTCAGCCAGCCGACAAAAGGTTGTCATTTCTTCAATTCGATTGTCTTTTTTCGTTTAATTGACCTGTAACGATTTTCTCATTGGTGAGTTATTCTTCAAAATCCGAAACATGAAACGAAACAAGAAGTGGTTCAGAGCTACGCTATTGGCGGCGCTTTGCGGAGGAATCTATGCGTTTGAAATTGTGCAAAACGCACCCGTAACAATTAGCCTGGAAGAAGCAATTGCAAAAAAAATGGTGACTTGTCGTTTTACATCAAACGGTAATTATTCAGGAGAATCGGTTGTTGTTTCGGTAACCAATCTCACGGGAAATCAGCTTACGTTGACCATTCCCAACGGAACGGTATTCAAACCCAGTGAAGATGAAGATCAGGACCTGATCATTGTGGAACAGCAAGCCATTGCTCTAAAGGCCAAAGCAACCGGCAATCAAGTGCTCGACGGTTATTGCATGGAAGCAAGTGATCATTCGCCTACCACTGACAATGGCATGAAGCTTTCCAAAACCACCAATGAAAAACTCAAAGAGTTGGCTGCGTTTGTCGATAAAAAAGGATACGATAGTTACACACTTCAAGATGCCGTATGGGCGGTTTCTGATGGGAATTCTATCAGTAGCATTGGCAATGATAACGAGCAAGGAAAAGCGCTACGCACCTTCCTGGCCAAACTGACCAACAGAGAAGATCCGTGGTATGCAACCAAACAAGAGCGTGTTGTAACTCCGGAACGACTCATAGAAAACAATCCGATTTCGGTAAACGGAAAGATTCGCGTAGAAAGCGATGGTAACATGAAGATTCACGAAGTGGTGCAGAAAGTTGGTGGTGAAGTAAAAAACACGTCGCCTGAAATGGCATTTTCGCGCAAAGGAATGGTGACCTACGAGTTTACCCTAACAGTAAAAGGTTGGGAAAAGGGAAATTATGAAGTGAAGGTGATGAATGGGAATAAATTAGTGCAAACATTTCCGTTTACTATTTGACAAAAAAATCCCGCTGAGCCTGAGTCGGACAGCGGGATTAAAAATATAAAACGTCGATTATTAATCAACCAATAGTTTTGTCATTGCAAGGACACTAGAACCTGATTTTACTCGAACAAAGTAAAGACCAGATTTCAATTCATCGCGTGTGATCTCTGTAGTTGTTCCTGTGATGTTATCAATTGTTTTCACTACAGTTCCATTCAAATCAACCAACTGAATCATCGTCACATTTCCAGTTAACTGAGCCGTTGAAATCGTTACCGACTCATGCATCGGATTCGGATAAACAGATAAGCTACCAGCCTCGTTTGAGAAAAGACCTGTGGTATTGTCGAATGTTTGGAAATCAGCATAATCATTACGAATGTTATTGATAAGCACCATTGTAGTTGGATCCCAATACTGATTGATGCGTTGTGTAAGGTTATCATTCACATCATAGGTATAGGCATTTGCTTCTTGCCAGCTAATGTCCCACGTATTTGTTGAAGTATTCCAGTTATCACCGCCTTCTAGAGTTGAGCGACCTTGATAATCAATATTCGCTGTAGACCGGTAATCATTTACAAACACGCCATTTGAATAAACTTCATCCAACTGAACATAACTATCATTTACACCATAGGTAGTAGTTGTTTGTCCGGTAGTATCCCATGCAGAAGTTAAAGTGTTATATTCAAGATTTAGTGTGTAAGCCACTAAACCGTCATTAATATCTCCTGTCCAATTATACCACAAAACATCGGTGTATTTTTGAGTTGGAATAAAGGTAGAACTAGTTACATCCCACTCTTGAACTTCTGCTTCTGTTGGGAAACCGTTTGCATCATAAACATAAAAGTATTTGGCGGTCGGTACCCATTGTACACCGTCCCATTCCTCTTCATCCCAAGACAACGGATTTCCGAACGAATTGTAGACATAGTTGATTTCCCGATAATCATTTACATAAGTAGCCAACGCAGAATTGTACTCTTGAGCAGTTCTGGTTAGGGTTTGATTTTGTCCATTATAGGTATATGCGAATAAACTACCGTAATTTATTTCCCATTGACTTAAACTGACGTTGTACGAAAAATACTCATCTGAAGTAGTATTTCCCTGTGCATCATATGATTCGGTATGTTTTTGCGTATTCACCCATGCAGATAATCCTGCATCGTAGATTTCTGACAAGAATTCAGTAACGCGATAATTGGCATCGTAGGTCGTTGTTTGACGAGCAGTTAAAGTAGAAGCATTGGAACCATTTGATTCTTGAGTGATCAACCCTTGAGAGTTGTACGCGAAGAAAGTGGAGTCAATTGCCGTCCAGTTAGAACCATTTGAATCCCAGTTATAATTTGCGCCTTTAAGCGGTTTAGAGACATTCACACGGCTCGGTCCTTGAGATTGGTGTGGAATTTTCGCCATCAAATCAGCAAAAGAAAGCCCCGATTGATTTTGGGCGAATGCTTGTAAAGCTGTGATGCTTAAGATTCCTGCTAATAATAAAGATTTTTTCATCGGTTAAATTTTTGGTGAAGATAAGGGGATTTTCAACATTTTAATCGCGAAAGTTAAAATGGCGATTGGGGTAATCCTCCTAGTGATTGAATGCCATTAAACATCTGAGCCTTTTGGTGGTTTTTGAAAGATGTTTTGGAAGTGCTGCAACTTGATTTAATGAAAAAAGTCATCCATTAATTTTGTCATCGTAAGTATAAAAGATTGGAGTTAACTTAAACAAAGTAAAAACTGAATTTCAACCGATTGCGCAAGATTTCAATAAACGTTTTGGGGTAGCATCAATTCAGATAAAAAGGCTCTTAAACACTTTTATTTATTCAAAAAGGGATACCTTTGTATTCTTAGGCAAAAAGAGTCATACAAGAACAGTCAGGACATTTCTTGATGTGTCTCAAGGTCGATCAGCTTTAAGTTAAATAGAGGAATCATGATTTTAGAAGGATGTATTGGTGATACTTATGGTGCTGGATTTGAATTTGCCACTCGAGAGATCATAGTAGAAAAAAACAATCTAACAGAGTATATACCTCATCCTAACTTTAAAAGCGTATTCAAAAAGTACACCGATGATACTCAAATGGCTTTGGCACTAACCGAATTAATTTTAGAAGGTGTTGATTGGACTCCGGTCACTATTGCTGATAAATTCGTCAATGTTTTCAAAAGAGATCCAAGAGAAGGTTATGCATCACGTTTCTACAAACTACTCAATGAAGTTACTAACGGAAAGGAGCTGCTTCAATTTATAGAACCCCAAAGTATTAGAAACGGTGCTGCAATGAGGGCATACCCTTTAGGTATCTTAAGTGATCTGAATGAGTTGAAAGAAAAATCAAAGATTCAGGCAAGTATTACTCATAACACTCATCAAGGAATTATTTCATCTGAGGCAATTGCTTTAATGTCTTTTTATACTTTCCATAAAAAAGGTTCGCTTTTTGATCTCGGCGACTTTCTTTCTTATCAACAGGGAATCAATTGGTCGAAAAATTGGACTGGGGAAGTACAGATTGATGGCCTTCAAACGGTTGAAGCTGTTTTAACAATCTTATCAAATCATCCAACAACAATGAGTGAGATACTAATTCAATCTGTTGATTTTGGTGGAGACGTAGATACTGTTGCATCCTTAACCATGGCTATTGCCAGTAATTCTCAAGAAGTTGAAAACGATCTTCCAAGTTGGTTATACGACGACTTGGAAAATGGTGTCTATGGAAAAGACTATATTATGTCCATTGATGAAAAAATATCATCCAATGGTGGACCTGTATTTCATTAATAAATTTCCGTAAAAATTTTCTCCCAGATTTACGATCAAATTATTTGGAAAAAAGAGTCTAGAAGTCAACAATTGCCCCTTTGTTTTAGCTAGATATGATTTTAAATTTTGATTTTGGAGCATTAAAATCGATAGTGCACGGTACATTAAAAACTCTACTAGTAAAAAATCACCTTCACTTGACAAATTTTCAACTGCTAATTTGAAATAAATAGCTTCTTGGTCTATTGAATGGTTTTGATTCAACATTGATTGAATATTTATGTCATCCGTTGTATAAAGCTTTAACATAAACCTTACATAACCTGAAATCGTATTGAATTGCAACAAAGGAATGGTTGGTAATTCCAAAATTGAAATTACAAATGGGGTATTGGTGTAGCAACTGAGTTCAAAATCATTCGTTATAACATGTTCTTTCAGTCGTTCATCTTCATAATTACCGAACCAACCAAACGGATAAATTGATAATGAATGATTCTTCTTTTGATCGAGAAGAATATTCTTCATAAACATTTCAGGATAATTATGTTGATAGCTATGAATACTATCGAAATCAAATTGGGTTAATCTACTTGCATTGCTTTCTAAATGAATCAATCTTTCAATCAACAATAAAGTTTCTTTCTCTTTTATATTGCTTATGTTAGAAGGAATGTGTCCCATTTTTACATCTCGTAAAAAAACATCTATAGCCTCCAAGTTATTACTTTTCATAATTCCGACAAAAAAATCTCATAGTACATCAATTCATTATTTGCATTGTACTTAGGCACAAAATTAGTTACATTAAATTGAACATTTGGTCGAAATAAAACTTCTTTATGATTTACGTTTTCAGGGAATTTGCTACCAAAATTTGATATTTGTTCAATATCCTTGCCTGTTTTACTTTGTATATTAAATACAACATTTACATCTCCTTGATTGACATTCCTATTCATATAATCTGAAAGGAAATCTGTCACCTTCGATGTAGAAGTATAAGCTTCTTCCGATATTGCCGTTCCATTTAAAAAGGCATTTTGGTACTTTGAAAAAACATAAGATTCCTGTACTGCGGTTCCTCTATAAACAGTTCCAGGATAATCATCTAACTTGCTTAAACCGTTCCCTAAAAATTCATCAAATGTTGTAAAGAACTCTGTCATTTCACCAAATCCGCGCTTTGCCTGATTAAATGGATAGGATATCCCCCGTGAATAGTGATGTATCGCAACCAATTCTTCTCCGCTCAAATTTGGAAACAACTGCTTCAAATTTTTCTCATACACCTTATTAAGAGACTCTAAAACCGAATAATTACCAATTCCTCCTGATGGCCATTGGTACTGGGTTATATTGGTTAAGAAGTTTTTTATCTTCGTGCCATTAGCTGGGAATTTCGTCACATATTTTTCAACAATAATCAAAGCATCCACATTTGCTTTTAGGCTAGTTTCTCTTAGAATCTCCCAAGCTCTAACAGATAATGTACCATCATTGAATTTGGCAAGCATTGCTGAATTACCAGCAAAATCATCAATAAAAGATTGCAAATGTTGCGGTTTCAATTTTCCGGATTCCAATAATCCATTAATTACATTACAACCATTATGAACATATACTCCTCCCTTACCAACAAGGTAAGTGTGAAAATCTTCAACTTCAAAATTATGCACGATTGTAGTTGAATCAATCCAATCAATCGACGCCAAACTGCGTTGACCAGAACTAGTAAACATCAATGTTGCTGCAACTAAATTGCGAGCAGTTTGCCAACCATTTGCAGTAAAAAAAGGATGCTCGGCTGTAGTAAAAAGAGTATCTGTACCAATTACCAAACGAATTAGTTGATTTACCTTACGCTGAAAAACATTTTTAACCCTTTTGTATGAACATACTCCTGTCACTTCATCAAAACATTTCACGCTATCGTTCACTTTTACCTTGTCAATAGTGGTATACCCCTCTTTTAGACTAACCAACGTATTCTCAGTAAAACAACTTCCACCGGTTAAACAAAAGACTTTGAGATTACCGTTTTCACGATAAATATAAATGTCGCCGGTTTTAGTCGTTGTTGCTGAAACGCCATCAAAATATCGCGCATCATGAAAAGATCCCACAAATTCAGCTTCTGTACCAATACTTGAAAACGATGTTTTATTAAATAATCTTACTTCATCCGCATTAACAACCTCCAAAATTTTCTCAGATGGTATTTTCGAACTATTCTTAAATAACTTACTTGCATCCCAATTATCTGTCAGCGAGCTAAACTGCCTATAAAAGAAATTGTCGGTAAATAAATTCTTGTAGTTTTTTATTTTGGTAAGCATTTGATTATAGTGGCTTACATCAGATAAATAGCCGCCTGCCTGAAGTGTATTTCTTTCATTTTCAATTACATCTATAAGCATTCCACGAGCACTATTATTATCCAACATTGATCTATCTGCTGTTCTCACAGGTGTTGTTGGAGCATTTGGATTAACCGCATCTTTAATCCGGTTTTCCATTGTGATCATATTGTCACTATAGTTTTGTGTTTTGATTGTTTGAATGATATCAGGATTAGTACTATGAATTAAATCAACAGCTTCATCTAAATTATCTACAGATTTAAATCCACTAAAGAAGATGTCTCCACTCATACTTCCTAATCCTAAAATAGAGGACGTAAGATTTAGTGTTCTAGATAATTCAGGATAATCATCCTCCAAATAGCTACCTGACAAGCTTGCAATTGAACTTATCTTATCTGCATAAGTTAGCACTTTAAATGCAGCGCCACCCGGAATAGCCAATGAAGCAACATCAGCTACCGTTTGAATTATTGCTTCTGTAGTCCTGGCTCCGGCTTTAGATTCTAAAAAATAAAGTATTATTGCTGGGGCGACAAATCCACCATTAAAATTCGTTGGATTATTTACATCAACCAAATTGGCCTCATCAACAATCACAACCGGAGTTAATGGATCGAATTCTCTAACAGGAGCATCAGTTAGATCCATAAAACAGACTTCAGTGTAATTTTTAACAGAGACTTTATCGCTATCCGTGAAAGAGACTTCAGTCATTTCATCACCATCAATAAGTGATCCCGCTACACTTAACTTGACAATAGAATTGAATAAACGTTTTACAAATCCTGTATAATTATACGTTACCGTTCGTTCTTTAATTAATTTAATTTGTGATGCTGTTGGGATAGCATTTGGATCAACCAAAAAAGTTAAATCGTGCTGGTGTTTCGAATAAGTCTTAATAAACCAATTCATCAAGTCCGTGAAATTATCCGTTCCAATCCAACACGTTTCATCATCAATTCCATCAACCATTCGTTGAATTAATAGTTCATCATCAGACTTAATGGTGCAAAGGTCTTTTAGTAAATCGTATGAAATATCTTTGTTTGCGCTCTTAAGCAACTTAAGTATTCCCAATTCATAACGATCCCATACTATTCCATAGACATTTACCAATGAATTTGGATTCAAAAGATTATTGATCAAAGCGAGTCGTTTCTTGGCGCACATTTCACTGAGCGTGTAATCATCAAGTACTTCTAAAATTGTCAACAATCTATCCGCTGTCATGTCTACATTGGGAAGATAAACTCCAGAGCAAGGGATATTTGAAATTTTATTGATATCATCTGCAAAAACTTGTTGATAATTTATTATCAAGTATCTAAAGCAATTAAGGAATCGTAACCAAACTTCCGGTGTGGTTTTATTAGCTAGATTGTATTCATAATAGTATTGATCAAAAAAACTCTTGTTGGCACTTAAAGAGGATTTAAAAAAAGTCTCAACAAGTGATTCTTCTTCAGTTAAAGTAGCTAAGGTAGTGTATGTAGCATCCCAAGCATTACTTATACTGATCCAAATTTGAGAGGGTGTGTTATCATTTACATGCCATTGATTGAATTTTGAAGTCGACATTTGATTATACATTCCCGGATAATCACTCCTGAGCTCAGCAATTTTTGATAAAATCCAAATTCTATCATTAATATTAGATTCACCATTCAATAATTGCAATAATGTAAACGAGCTCACATCATACCCCTCCACTGCAATGTCACCAGATCCTAGATATACCAAATCAAATCCTTTTATCTTAAAATCATTTGGATTTGAGCCATTTATTAGGAAAAGATTTGTGCCACTAGATTGCGCATCACTTGTAATATAGGGATATTCCGAAGATTGAAATTTATAGTAAGTGCATTGGCCAAGTCCATTATTGAAAATAATTAATCCTGAATCACTTGGTGCTGGGGTTAAATAACTATCAAAATATTCGGGTGTTGAATTGGTGAATTCGCTTGTTATCGGACCATAGAATTTAGACATATTTTCATCATTGAAATTGGCTACTTCTTTTGTTCCAGTTTTCTTGTATCCAAGAAACAATGTTCCTGAAAGTTGTGCACTATATGTAACTAAATTATATTGACCATTTATTTTCGTACACAATTCAAATTGCATTAACAATCCCGAAGCCAACAATTTTGGCGCATCATGATGTTCGTCATTTCCATCACTAAAATATACACGATATACATTTTTCGGGAGTTTTATAATTTGCTTATTTGGTGCAAACAGGCAAACTGTCAAATCCTTGTTTCTATAAACTCGACTTAATCCTTTACTCGGTCCTAACGCACTCCCCTCTCCATCATCTCCCCCAAACCAACTTACACTTGCCGGATCATCAATAAATTTCCATTGATGTAGGTATAGATCGTTTTGAATCGTTGAATAATCCATTATATTTTGAGTTGTACTAAGGCCATCTTGTCCCAACTCCTCTTCTGCAAAAATATGCCGCAAGTGATAAATGCCATGCCCTAACTCATGGGCTGCAGTTTTCCCAGGATTCGCCGCCCCAGCAAACACAAAACCAATATTTCGAGATCGTGGCATATATCCCAATAAAATCTGTGTATTTAAACCAAACACCAAGTAATACTCCTCCTCATCGTAATCATTCAATTCCTGAACGCCATCAACCCAATCGCGCAAATCTGGTGAGTAATTCGACAACAACCCACTGCTTTCAATGGTAATATTGTTGCTCCATTCCGAATCGGGCATCCACTCTTTCTTTTCGACCACAAAGTGAACCCCGACAGGATCGTAAACAGCTTTTAACTGGTTTTCGATGGCGGTTTGTTCTGCTGTGCCAAGTGTATAGCCGTTGGCAGCTAAAATGTTTAATTTAACCTCTTTCGGCTCGTAAACATATACCATAAAGAACCCAACCGTGTATTGGATACTGTCTACAGTGCTGGTATATTTTACCGATACTTCAACCGGATTGCCACTTGGAAGATCTTTCGGAAGTAGTAATTTGATCGTATCATTGGTACTCGACGGTTCAATCGGAATGATTTGATTGTTATACAATGTTCGGAAAACCAGGTTTTGTTTCTTGAACAAGGTCTCGTGTTTGTTGATCGCAATGGCTATTGGTTCATCAAAATCACCGCCGGCTACCATGAATTTAGATGGAGCATACCAATCCTGATCGGTAAACACATCATGCGCTTTGGCATAGTGTGATTCCAGTAAATCGTGTTGTTTGTAGTCGATGTCGTAGTGCGTGCCGGATGTAGTATGAACCGAAATCGCCAATGGCTTGGTATTGATTTCGGTAGTTGCGTGTTCGGGCATTTCGCCACACTGAGCCGTTACGTGTTGCAAACATTTGCCTGCATATGCCAACGCTCCCTCTATAGAGGCTTCAAATAATGCGTGGCTGTTCAGGTTAAAGGTCGCATTGTGAAAAGGAGCATTCAATAGGCGTACAATACTGTCTTTATCGGCTGTGGTGAATTTACAGTGTAATTCTTCTGCATACACAAATGAAAAAGGCGACTCGGTATCTTCAGCATCGAAGTAAAAGCGAATGGATCCTTCATCATCACCTTCGATCAAAAAGCGAATAATTTTCTGCATTCCGCGCTCAAATCCGGTGATTTGATTGTCCTCCGCACCATTTAAATCGGGTAAAACCAATACACGTACATTGTGCTGCTCATGGAAATCTTGCGTCGCCAACAAAATGGTAGGATTGAAATAGACCTTTTTGACAAATGACAGAAAGTAGCTACCCTGACTGGTATCGGTGGTGTCTTGAGCTGAAGCCCATCCCGCCAACAATACACTGCACAACAACGATAAGAATATCTTTTTTAAGCCCATCATTAGTAATTCGTATTATCGATAATATATTCACTATTCACTTCCAGTACCCAATTCCGGGCACGTACCAATGCATCGGTATAATCGCCTACCAATTCTCCGGACTTCTCCACTTGAACCGGAAAACCGATGATCTCACCCGAAAGCTGTTCCAATATGCGGTAAGAACATAGAATTTTTTCTTCCGAATCGTTGTTGGCCGAATAACAAGATGGTGTATCATTGAACAATTCCTTGATCAATAGATCATATACCTGTTTGTTATGGGTATACACCAAATCGGGTAAAAGGGAATTCACCAGTTCATCATTGATTTTTCGGTTCTTCAAATCGACCACAAACTCTTCTACCGACAACGGTTCGTTCAATCGCACCAATGCCAGCAATACATGGTATTTTTCTTTTTTACTGAGGGTGGTATATTTTCCTAATCCTTTTAAAAAATCACGGTCGTTTTCAGAACCAATATAACCGATCAATTCGATCGCTTCAGACCTTCCGTTACTTCGTTCAGCGATAATGAGCAACAAATCGTCTTTTACTTTGGTATCAAACTCAGATTTGGCAAATCCTTTCAGCACATTCAGCGCAAGAAGCGTTACCGACTTCTGTTGTTTTAGGGCGATGTTTGTCAACGAACGTACGTAGGAAGAACGCGTGTCTTTTTCCGAGTGTTTCTTAGCAAGCCCTTTTATAAGGTATACGGTATATTCAAACTCCGTTTTGGTGGAATCATTCACGTAGGTCCAAACCGCAGCAGCCACTTCTTTTGTATTGGCATGTTCCTGTAAGCCTTTGTAAGCCGCCTGATCTGCACCTTTGGTGACGCAATAATCGTTTACCCATTTACTAACCGGATTCACTTGTCCACTCAACGAAAGACAGGCAAAAAACACCACAAAACTCACTATTACCTGTTTCATATTATGAATTATCAGATCGGTTACCCATATCATAATTTACATTCAAATCGATACCGCAATCAATGTTGAGTACAGTCACCGTTCCACTCAGTCCTCCACTTAAATTTCCTTCAGGAGCGGCTTTGTAATGCGCATATCCGGCAACAGCAATTCCTGCAATGGTAAAGTGTCCTGAATTGGCTGCCGTTTCCCAATCAATACCAACCGAGGCTCCTGCCGCCAAATAAATATAGGCTTCGTTGAGTCGGAAATCGGGCTCAAATGACAGATCTACCAAGGCACTAAACTGCAAGTACATTGCCGCTGTACCACGCACTTCAACAACACCGAAATCTATCCATGGAGATTTGGCCTGAATATCAATATTCAAGTCCATTCCAGCTTTGAATCCGGTGTTTTGTGCTTCAACAAATGCACTGATGGCCAACCAGTCTTTGCACAGTAGTTTCGCAAACATCGGATCTTGCTGCGTACCGGCACTCACGTACCATGTATGATTCAACCCATCAAAATCGAATTTGATTTTTCCTCCAGCGCACAGAAGTGGTGAAGTATTGAAGACAATGTCAATTTCCCCTTTGAACGATTTTAAAGCACTGTAATACCCCATGATTCCGGTTACCGTAGCAATTGGCGGGAAATTACCCGAAGCGCCACCTTTGTTTCCGATTTTACCTTGGGTGTACATTTCCATGGCCCAAGCTCCTTCGTTGATGATCACTTCCAGCTGCATGTGCAGTTTCACGATTTTTCCGGTCATTGGCAAATCGATGAAATCAAATCCGACACCAAGACCCAATTTGTTTCGCCTACATGGTTCAGGGAATGCGGTTGGAGATGCCCGTTGCATGTGGTGATAGGCAAATCCTTCTATTCCGGTTAGTTGCAATGGAATGGGCGATAACGGAACTTGTAATCCGCTTACAGCTAAACTGGCAAACCAAAAGCTATAGAGCGACGAATCAGCTAAATCGGCAGCCAATGCTGCTTGTTGTGCTGCTACTGCTTGCGCATCTGATGAATCAACAGGTGTTACGAAATTTGGAGGAAGTGGTGCAGAATAACTTGTTTTTCCGGTAATGAACAATGCTGAAATACCAACATTTTTCAATTTTTCGGGTTTCAACAATTTCACATCTACTTGCGCACGCCAGTGATCACCATAAATCGGATCGTCTTTCGTATGTTTTAACTGACCGTGAACCTCGCATGCACTCGTTTTAATCGTGATGTTAGTAGGGTCGAATTTGACAATTTCATCCAGATCACCATTCTGTATCTTATCGCCTAGATTGGAGAAATCAAATTGTACGTTGTTGAGCAACGAACCGAGCGCCTCCTGACCAATATTGGAAAGTACATTATCCAGCACTTCCGTAATTAAAGCATCCATTCCCGCTGAAACAGCAGAATTGAGGATATCTTGTAAAATCTGATCCCAATTAATTCCTGTCAAGGCATCATCAACCATACTTTCGGCTGTTTTCACAATGTTGTTCATGCTTAAGCTATGAACGCCGTGAACAATGGTATCGCCAATTTCCTGAAAGAGTGTGTCGGCGTTGTTAATGATATGATTAAAATCAATGGACGCGTTTGTACCGTTGTTGATGAGTTCCATTCCCATGTAACGGATTTCACCTGCTACAAAATCGGTGATTTGTTTGGAAATGGCCAGCTCTATAAAGTCGGTTATTTTCTTGGTCACATTGTTCTCGATGGAAGCACTTACCGAACCTGTAATTTGACCTTTCAACGACGCCTTGGTATCGTGAATTATGGTCTTCACCATATTCAGGATTACCGTATCTTCAATAGAACTGGCTACCTGTTCTTCAATTTTCGAGAATACTTTGTCAAGTGCTGTTGTAATCTTGGTGTTGATCGGATTGGTAACATTGTCGTTGACCAATCCGCGGAATTTGGTAGTGGCTTTTTGGGTGACATTTACTATTGGTTGATTGACCCGCCGGATAAGACCGTCCATCGCATCGACCAAGATATCTTGCAGAAATTCTTTGGGATCTTTATTTACTGCTCCACGTACCAAATCCGAATTCAATGCTTGTTTTGCAACGGTAACGTAATCGGTTGCTTTATCCACTTTGGCTGAATCCATGAACTGAATAAAGATTTCAGCTACTTCAACGATTCGTTGCAACTGTGCATAGGTTCCTTCAGAGATCATCGGATTGTGATCGTCGCCTCCCAAATCGAGTGTGTCACTTGGGTCAAAGCCTAAACTATCAGACAAGTAATCCAAATCACCCGCCAGATTATTCGCATTGGCAACCGTTGCAGCAGAGACATTACTTGAATCACCTCCTTGATTAAATCCTGACAAAATACTATTCGGATCATCTCCGTTTCCGGTAAATGTTCCGGAAAGCAGCGGATTGAGGTACATCGAATAAGCATTGACTACCGGTGCACCGCTGTCTCCTGCAATGTTTTCAGCCATGTTCATTTTAGCCGAAACACCAAAAGCATAAGCGTTTCGATCGCGACCGCAACCCACATAATCAATGATCATGTCGTAGTCGCCACTTTTGGCAATTGCCTGACTATTCAGCGAAGCAGCACCGTTCGGAATATCAAAACCGATGTTTCCGTTACCCCAAGCGGTGAATCCTTGCAGGTTACTCAATGTGGCATTGAAATTAGCCCATTGTGCATCCAAATCCATTTCAATACGGTTGTTTCCTTTAAAAACAGCCCGAGTGATTTTCATATCGACCTTTTCTTCCGCACTTCCAGCTGCGTTGAACACAAACTGGTAATTGATCAACGATTCGTCTATATTGCCGATCTCAAAACCGAAAGACGACAACGGAACAGTATAGGCAAAGAAGTAAGCCGTATCAACCACCGGAATTTGAATATTTCCAACACATTCTCCGTGCTGAAAGGAATTTTCTTCGATGGCAATACTTAGAATAGTTGAAGTGGAAGGAAAGGTATTGAACTTCAAGGTATCGGAACTTGAAAACGGAATGGCGCACGTAAAATTCAATCCGGTATGATCGATAAAAACTTCATTGGAATCAGTGGATGTATTGTACAGCAAGACCTCCAGCCCTTGATCGCATAACAATTGATTCGACCCTTCTCCGTTTTCGGGAATCATGAGTGAGGCCGTTTGATAATACACCCCTTTCCAGATGCTGTCGGTATGTTTGTCGCCCGGCGATTTCAATTCTGTGAGGTCAATGATGTATTGTTCACCGCGCAAACCAAAATCGGCATTGGCCAGAAAATCAATTTGCTCCGGTTTAAAGCTAGTACCGCTTTCTTCCATGTAATTGACTTGTTTCTGGTTGCGATAAGGCACTAAAACAGTTGAATTATTGATGTCGATAACACTTGGCGGAAGTTCTACAAAACCCTCAAGTGCAAATTCGTATTTTCCTTGATACACATTCACGGTAGAAGTATAATCTACCAGGAAATTGAAGTTATAGGGTTCTAATAATGGGAAATTAAAATTGTCATCCAACTCGATTAATTCTTCGTAAGCTAACTCAAACGTATTGTTGGCCAACATCATTTTGGTATACTCGGTTCGGATAAACGGCACTTGGTTATTGGAGGTAATAATCGGTAGTTGCCACGTACTTTTTCCACCTAAACGCAATTCTTCCGGATCGATAAAAATACTATCAGGTTGAAACTTCATAAAACCGTTGGAAGGAATGGTTTTCGGAGAAAGATTGTACGCTGAAAGCGTAATATCATCTTTGATCAGTCCATCCACCATGATCCACAAATTATTTCCGGCCGATTCAAGCGTAATATCCTGAAACGAGAACTCCGGAAATTCGGTAGTTGCCTCTTTCAAAACCGTTTTACCGGTTCCGGATATCTTGTGTGTAATGGAATCATAAGCCGTTACATTTGTTACTTGAATCAGGAAATTGGCTGCGTAAAACTGATCAACATGCGGCGGGCCAATAAAGGTATAAACGCCACTTTCGGCAACGGTTTGCATTCCCGATTTACCTTCTACCTTCCACGCATACGGTTGCATTTTTTCAAGATCATTGAGCGTGGCTTGACTAATCGTATATTGAATCGTAGGTAAGTTGGTCGGATTGATGGTATAGGTATTCATCGGTGTATTCGATTGAATAGCCTCTGTTGGTGTTTGACCGCTATTTACACGCACCAACTTATAATCATAAGACACTAACTGATTCGGAATGGCATTCGAAGGTCTTTTCCATTCAAATAATCCGATGTCGCTGAGGTTAAACTGATAGGAACTGTCGGGTTTGGTCAATTCAATTTCACCGCCTTCGGGGTATCCGTAATAAAACCAACAAGGAGCAGAATAGCCGTTGTTTTTTATCTGTGTTTTGGGATAGTTTTCAATCGCTTGAACCGTATAGACATACCGCTTTCCTACTTCCAAAACAGGATCGATCACACCATAATTATACGTAAACGTGTTCAATAATTCGGATTGCCACACCATCAATGCTTGATTGTTGATGATAGCCGTTTGTGGATTCGCCGTATTACTTGTAATCTCGTAGAGATTCAATTGGTAGTTGACATTGTTTAGATCTACCAACGAATTTGAATTGGTCAGCATCCAATTGAAGAGAAAGTTAGGCGGATTGATTTGTGTAACCACACTTCCGCAACTCGGATTGATAATTTGTGGCGGATCACTCAGGGCCAACTGAACCGGAACACAGCCTTCCGATGATATCGGTACCTCTTGTTCATAATCCATGATGGTAAAACAGATGGTATAGGCACCTTCGGGCAATCGTCCGTTGACTTCTAATTGCTGACGTGAAATACCGGAAAAACTCAACTTATTGAAATCAAACACATCTGCGATATCCGCTCCGAAAAGCATGGATGAAGATCCCGAATTGAGGGTGATTGGAATAAGTGATTTGGTATTGGGAAGGCTAGTAATGACAATGCCCGGACCATTGATCTTCACCTTGAGGTAAACATCGCGTTGTGGCACTGTAAGGTCATTGAGCTGCAATAATACACTCAACTTCGGATTCATTGCCGCATAAAAATCTTCGAAATAGATTGAACATGGCCCTAAAACCGTTGGTGTGACTACGGTAGGATAAATTTGCGCTTGCGCAACCTGTTGTAGCGAGCAAATCGCAACCAGAACAAGTAATAATGGCTTAGTCCAAGCTTTCATCAGTTCTTATTTCGAATGAGTAATACATCTCCCTGATACTTTTTATCGGTATCTGAAAAGGAAATGACATAGTAGTAGGTTCCGTCTGGAAGTATTTCACCGGTCTTATTTCGACCATCCCAGGTATTCAAATAACTTGTTCCGGTAAATACCTCATGTCCCAATTCGTTGTAAATCGCGACTCGGTTATCCGGATAACTTTCAATGTTCTCGATAATCCAGGTGTCATTTTTACCGTTTTCGTCTGGGGTGAGGATATTAAACGGTTTGATCTTGAAACTGTTTTCTACAAACACGGTAACCGTATCATAACCGAAACAACCATGAACATCAACAATTGTAACGGAATATTCGGTTGTTTCCGATGGATTGGCCCAAGTAGTCGCCTCGGTTGCAGTAATTAATCCGGTCGAAGGCAACCACGTATAACTGATACCACCAACGGCTGTCAACGGTACCTGATACCCTTTATCAATGGTTGTGTCTTCACCTGCATTTACAGCGGGTAATTGATAAATAACTACCGGTTTACTAATTGAATCTTTGCACCCGAAATCGGACGTAATGATTAAATCAGCAGTAAAAATCCCTGCCGATCCATACGTATAGGCCGGGGCAAATGAGGTACTGTTATTGCCGTCACCGAAATTCCAAGCTGAAGTAAAGGCTCCCGCTCCAAGAGTCGTTGTGTTATTGAACGTGGTAGCGTCACCGAAACAAGCACTCAACACATCAAAATCTGCAATCGGGGCATCGTAAACAGTGATCGATTGTTGAATGGTATCACCACAACCATTGCTTGACTCCACGATCAGTTCAACCGTATAAGTACCACTGTTTAGGTATTCCTTCGTTGGTGTCATCAATGTAGAATTGGTATTATCACCAAAATCCCAAACCACACTTGAAATGCTTCCGAATGTAACCGTGCTTCCATTGGTAAAGGCAATCGGAACACCATAACATACATTGTTAAATCCGAATGCAGCGATAGGTCGATCGAAAATAGTGATAGTACTTGTTGCCGTATCAACACAACCGTGATCGGAAGTTACAATCAATTCCAACGGAAACACTCCGGCTGTGGCATACACTTCTACCGGCGAAAAAACAGCACTGTTATTTCCATTCCCAAAATCCCACGCATTGGAAATAGTTCCCAATGGGATTGACGAGAAATTGAGAAATTGAACATCATTGAACTGACATTCGTTTTGCACCGAGAACACTGCACTTGGCAGTGGAAACACATTCACATTCTGACTCACTGATGTTACACAACCAGAATCGGATTGTACGGTCAATTGCGTTTGATAGGTTCCGTAATTGGTATAATAATGCATCGGATTAGCTACGGTAGCATTGGTGCCGTCACCGAAATTCCATTGGTAATTGTAATTCATTACACCTGAAACTATCGGAGTAAATGCCATCGAATCGCTGAAACAAACATCTGTGCTTGTAAAACTGACTTGTGGCATCGGATTCACCGAAACAGGTTGAATGAGCGTATCTGCACATTGGTAATTATTCGAAACAATCAACAAGGTATTGAAGGTTCCGGTAGTTGCATAATTGTGTGCAGGATTCACTGAAGCAGAAGTAGTCGCATCTCCGAAATCCCAGAAATAAGTTGGATTTGCACCACCAGTGTAAGAGGTATTCTGAAAATTCACTGCATTCCCGAAACAAGCTGATTGAACTGTAAACCCGGCAATCGGTTTGTCGTGAATAACAACCGGTTTGGTAATCGAATCAACACAACCGAAAGATGAAGTGACCTTGAACGACACCAGGTTGGTTCCAGTGATCAATTGCGAAAAAGTAGGGTTTTGATTGGTTGACGTTCCCAATCCACCGAAATCCCAGGCATAATTCACAATTGTTCCTCCGCTAAGTGAGCTCAAATCAGTAAAAGGAATTGGGTCGTTCAAACAAACAGTATCTGTAAAATCGAAATCGGATGTTGGTCGAGGGTAAACCGTTACCGGATGAGAAATAGAATCGGAACATCCGGCCACATTAGTAGCAAATAATGAAACGGTAAACGTTCCTGCGTCGGCATAACTATGTGCTGAATTCGTAACCGTGCTTCCGCTGCCGTCTCCATGATTCCAGCTATAGGTGTTGGTTCCGGGAGTGAGGTTTGAAAACACCAATGTAGCATCTTCGCAGCCATTGGTAACAGAAAAATCAGTGTTCGGTTTGGCGTTTACAGTAATGGCTTTCGGGTTGCTGTATGCACTTGCGCACACACCGTTTTTCACCAACACACGGTAAAGCATATTCGCCGTTAATGCTCCGCTGGTGTAAGTATCTCCGTTGAAAGCAATCGTATTCCAGGAACCACCGTTATTAGCGCTTTCTTCCCATTGAAGAATGGTTCCGTTGTAATTTACCAGTGTCAAACCGGCTGAATCGGCTTCACAAATAACAGCCTGACCTGCCAAACTTCCACCTATTGAAGGGGAAGAAACAGTAACTGTCTGTGTTGATGAAATCGCAGCTGCACAACCACCATTTTGTGCTACAACTCTGTAAAAGGAAGTAGTACCAATATTGTTTGTTGTTAACGAAGTTGAATTGGTTCCCAGATTGGTCCATGGTCCGTTGATTTGCAATGCAGTCTGCCATGTATACAGATTTGCTGTGGAACCACCTAAATTCAGATTGACGGAATTTCCAGATTGACAAACAGAATCGGTTCCGCTAATTGTTCCGCTAACTGAAGGAACAGAAACGCCAATGGAAAGCACTGAAGATTGTACCGTAGGACAAGCTCCATTATCAACATTTGCGCGATACAGCGTATTTTGGGTAAATGAGCGATTAATGGTTAAGCTATCCGTACTCAAACTAACGGTCGACCACGTTGAACCTGCGTTAATACTTTGTTCCCAGTTGAGAATACTTCCTCTGCTGTTAAGTAAATTGTATTGTTCGGTAATTCCAGAACAAACAGTTGTGTTTCCGGTGATTGATCCACCTAAAGAAGTTTGATATACATTCACCCGAATCACCGAAGAAGTGGCCGGTAAATTAGAAGGAACCTGAACGATGGCTCGAAAGGAAATGGATTGCGATAAGTTGGTATAATTGTATGTCGCTGAGGTATGCGAAATGGGTGTCCACGGATCATTCCCACTATAACTGTATTCCCAACGTAAAATATTCCCCGTATAGCCTGTCAATTGGATAGAACCGCTATTGCCTGATACACATTTTGCCGTATCGGCGCTTATCATGGTTCCACCCACCGATAACTGACCGAAAGTTGTTGAACTAACGAACACAAGTATAAAGCCGATAAAAAGTTGTTTCAACATCTGTTTATTTTTTCATTTTCAACACCCACGGCTCACCATTAAGGTAACCTGCATATTGTTCACGTTTTGTTTTTCTAAATTGGATCACATCTCTGGATGCTTTCTTCACCTCCCGGTATTCTC
>Ga0302292_1000556_pt1 | contig 26195 bp, 27 predicted proteins | sample III_Fen_N2_1_FD_194553 | JGI IMG/M metagenome (GOLD analysis project Ga0302292, IMG submission 194553) | Peat permafrost microbial communities from Stordalen Mire near Abisko, Sweden - III_Fen_N2_1 | ecosystem: Environmental > Terrestrial > Soil > Wetlands > Permafrost | place: Sweden: Abisko...
TTCTTAATCATTCTTTTTTTGTTTTCTTAATGAAGCCGACAAAGATAAACATAAAAATTAAATCTAAAAGTCAAGGGATAGGTGCGAAAGGTCAAAAGACATTAAAAAATACTGTATTTGACCTTGAATGGAGATGTCAGGACCTTGATTTCGTAAATGATTTCTTTATCCATTTTGGAATAATGAGTACTCCCAGTAAAAGGTACATATAATAACTAATTAATCTCCAGAGTACCGTTATAACCAAAACCGGACCACTCCCCAGTGAAATGTCGTTATAATATTCTTTGAAGGCAAATTCACTTATTCCACTTCCGCCCGGAGTCGGGCTAATTATCATTACAATCCACAAAAGTATCTGCCTGCCAAAAATAATAAGTTGATGATTGAAAGGTGAAAATGCCAGAAATAATGCATTTACAACCAGAAAACGTGATGTCCATCCTAAAGCAGTTGTACCAAATACTTTGATCCAGAAAATGAATGGTTTTTTACTTATTTCGTGCGAAGAACTAATCATTGAATCAGAAAATAATGCAATATTTTCATACCATTTACTCAAGAAAGGGATTCTGAAAATTAAAAGGAATAGTTTCGCAATTAAATCAGGGCGACGGAAAAGTCCTGTATACAGAATTAAAGTCCAGAGAATAAGAATAGAATAAACACTCCAGAAAACAACACCAATAGTTGCTGTAATAACAGAAGAAGCGTTAAATAAATCATGAAGAGGAACAAACAGGAAAATAACCGGGCAGATAATAATGAAAAATAATTCATCCAGAAAAAGATTGCTTATCATGATGGCTGTACTACGTCCTACACTAATTTTTTCTTTGCTAAGAAAAAAAATTACAAGACTCGATCCACCAACAGCTGAAGGAGTTACTGCAGAAGTAAATTCATTTAGAACGTTGATATTAAATGCCTGTCTCCATGATAATTCATTGTTAGTCATGAGTCGAAACCGGGAAATCATTCCTATATCACGTCCGAACATAAATAGGAAAGCCAGCAGGATATATCCAATGCCAGAGACATTAAAATCGACGCCTTTAAAAGTCATTTGATCAAATTCACTCAGAAACAACCAGCCAATAACAATTATTCCAATAGTAATTGGAATAAAAACCTGAGAAAGCTTAAAAGGAGTGGACTCTTTCATACTATCAATTTTAGGAATAGTATTCATGATCTGTTCATTAAATGATGGTATCTGTCCAATACCTCTTCGGTAACACTTTCCCAGGAGCGGGTAAGACTTGTTGATGCATTCTTGCCAACCCTATTGATTAACAGTGGGTTTTTTATTAACTCCCGGAGTTTAGAAGCAAATGATTCGGTTGTATTCTTAGTTAAAAATCCGTCCAGATTATCGGTGATATCCGTTGCAATCGTAGATCCTTCAACCAGCACTGAAGGTGTATACACTGCAGCAGCTTCACGTACAACCAGTGCCCAGGTATCATAAGTTGAAGGAAAAAGGAATAAATCGGCAGCCGCGAAATACTGTTTAAGCTTTTCCCTTTGAGTAATTAGCCCTACAAATTCGGTTTTATCAGATAATCCGTTATTTATGATGAGTTGATTTAATTCTTCTTTTGCATATCCGTTTCCAACAAAGAACATTTTAAACGTAAGATCTTTTATTAAAGCTAATGATTCGACAATCATTCGTATATTCTTTTCCCATATGAGTTGACCAACATAAAGGAATACAGTTTCATTTCCCGGAATTTGTAAGTCAGTTTTCGCCTGACTTTTAATAGTTTCGACCGACTGATTATTTAAAAAATCATTACCGAGAGGTACAACTTCTATTTTACCTTTATACCCATATTCACGAATCGTTTCTTCAACTGAGGGTTGAGAAATCCATACTTCATCGGCTTTTTCATAGAACCGAATGATTTCATTCGTCATCTGTCGTGCAATATATTTATTATAAACTGAATGTTCAAAGTCTTCCCTGTATTTTGAGTGAAAAGTCGCAACTAAAGGGATGTTTTGTTTCTTTGAAATACTTAGAGCTAGCTTTCCTGAACTGAAAGGGCAATGTGCATGTACCAAATTAAAAGAAATTTTATCAATCTTATTCTGAAACATAAGATCAATTTCGGGTAATCCGAATCGATAGGGTTTACGGCCAATTATAGGTATTGATGAATAACGGTATATAGGATAAGGTTCATTATCAATAAAGTCAGGTGTTTTAGTTGTAATAACACAAACAGGTTGTTTTTTCTTTTGCAACCAATAAGCATAATTTTGTGTTGTTAGTGAAACTCCATCCATTATAGGTGGAAAACTGTCATTAAACAGACCAATTGTTTTCAGAATGCCGTTTTGATCATCAGACATAAGAACACTTTTTATAATTTCAGTCAGAAACTGATTTTTATATTGTTCATCTTAAAAAATAAACCAGAAAAAAGAATTCTCAAATATGATGCGAAATCATTCAGTTTGTTTAAATAAACAAATTTAAACGATAAAAAGTTGAGAGTAATAAACTTAATCCTGTGTAGTTTCTTCCGAATCAGGAGTGGCTTTCGTAAACGATTTTTTTATCCAGTTTGGAATAACCAATAAGCCGAGCAACAGGTATAAATAATAACTTATAATTCTCCACACTAATGTGACAAAAATGATGGCACTATCAGAGAACTTTGAAGAAAATATATCACTGTAGTATTCTTTGAATGCATATTCACTTACACCGCTACCACCGGGAGTAGGGCTTATAACCATAAATATCCAAAGGATTAACTGGCGGGCAAAAACGACTAAATGATTTATGTGTTGAGGACTAAAAGCCATAAATACGGCATTGACAACCAAAAATCGTGATGTCCATGTAAACAGAGTCATTCCAAAGGCTTTTATCCAAAACCAGTATGAATGTTTTCCAATATCATGTGATGCCTGTACCAGATTATTCGTCAGTACTTCCACATTCGAGTACCAACGGCGCAAAAATGGAAGTCTGAAAATAGTTAATAGTATATGTTTTATCCAATCGGGTTTTTTGAAAATGCCAATAAACATGATGCATGTCCAGACAAAACGGGTACAGTAAAGTCCGGTGAAAACATATGCAAAAGAGGAAACAATAACCGATGACGAATTGAAAAGCTGGTTGATAGGAATGAATAAGAATACAATAGGACAAACAACCAGAAAAAACAATTCATCCAAAAATAAATTTACAAACATTATTGTTGTACTTCGTCCGGCGTTTATTCCCTCTTTAATCAGAAAAATGACAACAAGACTGGATCCACCTACTGCAGCAGGAGTCACTGCCGATGTAAATTCACTTAATACATTAATATGAAATGCTTGTTTCCATGATAATTCATTATCGGTAAGTAAACGGAAGCGACACATCATGCCGAAATCTCTCATAAGCATTAAAAATAATGCAAGTATAAGAAACATGACACTAAAGATGGTGAAATTAAAAGAGAGAAAAACCTTAGGATTAAATTCGTCGATGAAAAGCCATCCAATGACAAATAAACCGAGTAAAACGGGAATCAGGACCTGATACGTTTTAAATGGTTTTGTAACTTTTTTTGCTGCAATTATTGGCTGTACTATTTTCTCCATTTTCTGAGCATTAAATTTTTATATCTGTCAAGTACTTCTTCAACTATATTTTCCCATGAACGGGCAATGCTTTGAGATGCATTTAGTCCTGCCAGTTGAATTCTTTCAGGAGAACCCCCCATTAATTCACGTAATTTTGCGGTAAATGATTCAATATTATTCTTTATGAGAAATCCATTAAAATTATCGATAATATTTTCAGCAGATGATGAACCTTCAACCAACACTGAAGGAGTATGCATTGCTCCGGCTTCACGAATCACCAAAGGGGCATTGTCATAAATTGAAGGGAAAAGGAATAAATCGGCAGCAGCATAATATTTTTTAAGTTGGATCCGATCAGAAATCATTCCAACGAATTTAACTTTGTCATTTAGCCCCAACTCTTCGACAAGTTGTTTCAAATCAGATGCAGCGTATCCAATACCAATGAAATACATGTTGAATTCAAGATCTTTAATCTCAGCCAATGTCTCCACAATTAAACGGATATTTTTCTCCCAGATATGTTGTCCAACAAATAGAAAAACCATTTCTTTTTCCGGAATATTCAATTCTAAACGGGCTGCCTTTTTAATTGGACCTATTGGTTCGTTTGAAGCAAAATCATTACCATTGTCAACAATTTCCACGTGTCCTTTAAATCCGTATTCACGGATGGTTTCTTCCACCGACGCCTGAGGAATCCAGACTTCATCCGCTTTTTCGAAGAACCTGATTACTTCTTTTGTCATCTGTTTGGCAATGAATTTATTGAAAACAGAATGCTCAAAGTCGTCTCTGTATTTCGAGTGAAAGGTAGCAACACATGGGATTTTTTGTTTTTTTGCAATGCTTAAGGCCAGTTTCCCTGAACTAAAAGGACAATGTGCATGAACCAACCCAAACGAAATATCTTCGATTTCTGACTTGAAAACATGATCGATTTCAGGCAATCCAATACGGTATGGTTTACGCCCAATGATGGGTATTGACGTATATCTGTATATAGGATAGGGTTCATTATCGGAATAATTTGGCGACTTGGGTGTTATTACACAAACCGGTTGGCCCTTTTGATGCAACCAATATGCGTAATTTTGTGCTGCAAGAGATACTCCATCCATAATTGGTGGAAAACTATCGTTGAAAATTCCAATAGTTTTCAATTTATCGCCAACTTTATTAATCATGTAATTTAGTTTTGCTGGTTGTAGAATATTTGTAAAATACAAAATACTTTTCCTGTCGAAAGAATGCAAATTTAGGAAATTCTTTTCATATTTCCATTAACCGGTTTCTATAACAGATAGCTGAATCAGATAAATGTATTGATTACATAATTAAAATTTGTTCTTAAATATTTCTAATTGTAGAAAAAAGGAACTGCCTTTTTTTGCAAATTCTTAAGGATTTCATATGAATGAAATAAAAATGAAATAAAAAACAATTCGAATTTTGAATATATTTTCGTTTTATTATAATTATCTGTATCTTTGCATTCTGTAATATTATTTTAGGTGTGTACTGAAAACTGAGCATATACATTGATAAGTAAAACATAATGAATTGAATAGATTCGATTTATTCCTGTTTATTCTTATATAAAAACTCTTTTTTTTGTTTGTAACTCTTAAAAAAGTATTTAAAAGTAAATTGAATATTATTAATAATAACATTGTTCAAAAAAAAATGAATCAAAATCGATCAATACGTTTTTTTGCAGTTGAAAAATTAACCTTTATTTATTCATTAATAACTGCTTTGATTATAATATCTCTAAAGCCCGAGATATTAGTTATTAATGGGTTATTAAGAGTAAGGTTAATGATAGCAATTGTAATTATAATGCTGGCATATTTCAATTCTATTAAAAACTGGTGGGCGATTAGGTTTTCCCGCTTTGCTTTTATAGGAGCGTTGCTTGTATACTGGTATCCTGAAACCTTTGATATTAACCGGATGATACCAAATTATGACTATTTGTTAGCCGGTTTGGAGCAAAGTATATTTAATTCACAGCCTGCCCTGTTATTTAGTCAGCATTTTACCCAACGTTGGTTTAGTGAAATACTGAATATGGGGTATCTTGCCTACTATCCATTGATAATCGGAACAAGTATGTACTTCTATTTAACTAATAAAAAAGCATTTGAACAGTTCTTTTTTGTAGTTCTTTTTTCGTTTTTCTGCTATTATCTGATTTACATTCTTTTTCCGACAGCAGGGCCTCAATATTATTATCAGGCTATAGGTCTGGATCAGGTTAATGCCGGAAATTTTCCCAATGTAGGCTATTATTTTGACAAACATCAGGCTCTGTTACAATCGGGAAATAATTCGGGTTTCTTTTCTCAAATGGTTCAAAATACGCAACAGGTAGGTGAAAGGCCGACTGCTGCTTTCCCGAGTTCGCATGTAGGAATTACCACTTTAATCATGTTATTAATTATAAAAAACCGACGCTATAAATTGCTGACAGTTCTGTTTCCGGTCTATTTAGCATTAGTAACTTCAACAGTATTTATTCAGGCCCATTATGTAATTGATGTCATGGCAGGATTCTCTACTGCTATTCTGTTTTATTTTCTGGGAATTATGGTATACCATGTCTTTACACGCAGGTTCTCCGGAATACTTGAATTGAATGCCATTTTTGCAAAAAAACCTGTAAAAGTAAGGAATATGTAAATTTCAGTAAACTGATTGCAGTCATTTACTTTTTCCTAATTTCCTATATCACAGAAGTTAATAAGAGACTAGTTTTGTAACTTTATAAACCAATCAACTATAATGCTGTATTTTCCTTACTAATTAGTGGGAAAATACGGCATTATTTTTTTTGTAACTTTATACTGTCGAAATGATTAAATCGGAAAAACAAGAAATTGAATATCTATCTATTATTATATGGTTGTTTCAGATTGAGATAAACTAAAGATCATTAGGGCAAAATTAGATAATTTCTTATCTTTGCATTCTTGTTAAAATACATTCTTTACAATTTGATAGTACAACATGTTACAAATACTAACAGTGGAAGAGCTTAATAATCTGTGCAAAAACACGATGATTGAGCATTTGGGAATTAAATTTACCGAATTGACAACTGGTCATGTTGTTGCAATAATGCCAATAGACCATCGAACTATACAACCCATGAAACGTTTACATGGAGGTGCAATTATGACATTGGCCGAATCGGTGGGTAGTGCGGGTTCGTTAGCAATAGTAGACAGATCAAAATATAGTGTATTGGGTGTTGAAATTAGTGGAAGTCATGTCGGAACAACTTTAGAAAGTTCTGTTTTTGCAGAAGCTAATATAGTTCATGAAGGAGTAACTTCACATGTCTGGGAAATACACGTGAAAGATAAAAACGATACACTACTATCAGTTTGTAGACTCACAAACCGCATTATTCCCATAAAACCAAAAAATACATGACGAATTCTGATAATAAATCCTATCCATCACTTAAAAAATTAGTAAGGGTTTGTCTGGAAAAGAATATCCCTTTTGCATCCTACAGACTTCCCCGTCAACCGGTAATCATTACATTGGTGCAGTATCAATCAGATCCTGAAAAAATAGATTTGATGGATCATCCTGAAAAGAAAAGTGGCTTTGTTATGGCTCCTTTTTTTGAATCAGCAAATAATGACTCATTTATTCTGGAGCCTGATAACATGTTTGTCTCCGATCAGATCGATGCTGAGTTTATAAAAAAGTTGTCCGGAGAAACCGGTTTGCTATTCCCAGAAAAGTCAAAGGGAACGGAATTGGTTACCACACTTCCTGAAGATTTTATCAGACAGGTAAATGATGCAAAGAAGGATATTGCAATCGGGAAAATTCATAAAGTAGTGTTGTCGAAAGTAAGGGTGGAATCATTCAATGAGGATTTTGAAGCCGGTGCTTTTTTCCTTCGTTTATGTGAAAAGTATCCACATGCTTTTGTATCGCTTGTCCAAATCCCTGAAGTGGGATGTTGGATAGGGGCTACCCCCGAACCATTGCTGGTGATAGAAGAAGGCAAAGTAAACACTGTTTCGTTGGCCGGAACTCAAATTGCAACAAATGCAGAAATAGACTCCTATGGGTGGAGTGAAAAGGAAATTGAAGAACAAGGTATTGTGACCGGTTTTGTTGAAAACACCCTGCAGTCATTAAAAATTGAAAATTATAATAAAACGGGTCCTGCAAATTATAAAGCAGCAAATCTGATTCATCTCAAAACAAGTTTTGAATTTGATGAAATAGAATTGGGAAACAGGTTGGGTGAATGCTTAAAGGCTTTGCATCCGACTCCTTCTGTAGGCGGATTGCCCAAAGAAGATGCCCGGGAATTCATATTAAAACACGAAAAACACGACAGATCCTATTACTCAGGTTTTCTCGGTCCTGTCAATATTAATAATAAAAGTAATCTGTTCGTAAACTTACGATGCCTTCAACTGTTTAAAAAAGAGTTTGTGCTTTACAGTGGAGCAGGTATTACATCTTCATCAATAGCAGAAAATGAATGGGAGGAAACTGATAATAAAATGCTGACCATGATGAATGCAATGCAAACTGTAACCCCAAAAAGGAGTATTTAAATGGTAAATAATCAAATAGTAAATCGAATGATAAATCATTTCCGCCAGGGAATTAAGAATATACCCGAAATTTGTTTTCAACAAGGAGTTCGTAAAGTCATTATTGCACCCGGTTCACGGAATGCACCGTTAATTCTTGCTTTTACTGCTTATCAGGAAATAGAATGCTTAAGTATTACCGACGAACGTTCGGCTGCTTACTTTGCCGTAGGTATTGCCCAACACAGCGGAGAAGCCGTGGCGTTGGTTTGTACTTCCGGAACAGCCGTACTTAATTTTGCTCCTGCTGTTGCAGAAGCTTATTACCAAAATCTTCCGTTGATTGTCATTACTGCCGACCGTGCTGCCGAAACTATTGATCAGGCAGATGGACAAACCATCCGGCAATCGAATATTTATGGTAACTATATTAAAACCAGTGTTGAGTTGCCGGTTGAAACAGCTCTGCCTGAAGATCTGGTTTTCTCCGACAGGCAGGTATCAAAGGCAATTGATATCGCCCTGTCTGTTCCTTGTGGACCGGTACAGATAAATGTGCCACTCAGGGAACCAATCTATGCTTCCTTACCCGAACAACATAGCAATCCGAAGATTATTAAAACTATTCCTGCAGATATTTCGGTATCAAATGAAAGTCTGCACAAACTATCCGATTCCTGGGTTTCCTATACTAAAAAACTGATTATTGTAGGTGTTCAAATTGAAAATGCCTCATTGAATGAATTGGTGAATAAATTGGCCAATGAACCGGATGTCGTAGTGGTAGGGGAGAATCTTTCCAATATAAGCGGCAGAAATGTTATCTGCAGACCCGAAGTCCTTTTTGCTTCCCTGCTTCCTGAAGTAAAGGAAAGCTTCAAACCGGAACTGCTAATTACCATTGGACATTCAGCCATTGCAAAACAAATGAAATTGTATTTGAAAGAATTTCAAGCCATAGAACACTGGCAATTCGAATCCTCCCTGCCATATGCCGATACCTATAAAAGCCTGACAACTATTGTTCCGGGTTCTGCAATCGATACGCTGGAAGCAATGCCATTAGGACAGACTAAAAGCGGATTTGCTGACGTCTACCTGCACCAAATGGAAACCATTTCCAAACGTCATGATGCATTTGTTGCAGATGCACCATTATCTGATATGAGTGCTGTAACACAATTATTGAAACTGGTCCCTGCTGATACTGTTTTGCAACTGGCAAACAGTACATCTGTCCGCTGGACTCAATTATTTCCTACAAGAAGTAATTTATCCTATTTTTGTAACAGGGGTACTTCGGGTATTGACGGTAGCCTGTCGACAGCAGCAGGGTTTGCATATTCCTCTAAAAAACCTACCTTGTTCCTCACCGGCGATTTGTCGTTTATTTACGATTCAAATGGCATGTGGAATAATTATCTTGGAGGAAACTTTAAAGTAGTTGTCATGAACAACAATGGCGGAAATATCTTTAAGTTTATTGGTGATTCTCAATTAATGTCCGGATGTGAGAAGTTTTTCACTACACCCCATCATGTGAATATAAAATCCTTGGTAGAGGCCTATGGATTGAAATATATCGGATGTTCTAATGGAGATGAACTGATTGATTCTTTAAAAATTCTATTTACATCTAAAGAAGCTACAGTGCTTGAAATATTTACGGATGCAGAATTAAATACTGAGAATTATAAAGGGTATTTTAAAAATATAAAAGGATGAATTTCAAAAGAAATATCAGAATAATTGCAGGAATTATAGGTTCCCCAATGGTTATTATAGCACAAATTTACAATCTAATTGAAAGTAATCTGAATTCAAAACAAATTATTGGTGCTTACATGACAATATTTGTTGCAATTTGTGTATTTGTATCCATACTACCTGATATAGTAAAAAAGTAATAATTAAAAAAAACTTTAAAGCAATTAGACAATTATAATTATGACACGCAAGAGGAGACCCGTAACAATTTTAGTCTTAGCCGGTATTATTTTAATTATTCAAGTTTATGATTTTGATTATAATGATTTATCATGGAATATGAATCAAAAAAATTATTTAAGAATTCTATCAGGATTATTGGTTATAGCAGGTGTGTTAATTGATAATTTACAAGCAAAAAAAGAAAAAAACAATTAGAAATGAGAAACTGGACAACGATTAAAGAATTTGAAGAAATAAAGTTCGAGTATTTCGAAGGAATAGCGAAGATAACCATTAACCGTCCCCGTTACCGCAATGCCTTTACGCCTGACACCATTAAGGAAATGATTGAATCCATGGTGTTCTGCCGTGATAGCCAGGATATAGCAACGGTAATCATTACAGGCGAAGGGGATAAGGCTTTTTGCAGTGGAGGTGATATGAATGTCAAAAAGATTGGCGGGTATGTGGGTAAAGATGGTATTCCACGCCTGAATGTGCTCGACTTGCAGAAGCTGATCCGTAGTATGCCCAAACCGGTTGTGGCTATGGTAAATGGGTTTGCCATTGGCGGTGGCCACGTATTGCATGTGGTTTGTGACTTATCGATTGCTTCCGAAAACGCCATCTTTGGGCAAACAGGTCCCAAAGTGGGTAGCTTTGATGCCGGATTCGGATCTTCGTATCTGGCTCGTGTTGTCGGGCAAAAGAAAGCACGTGAGATTTGGTTCCTTTGCAAACAGTATTCAGCAGCCGAAGCATACGATATGGGTCTTGTCAATAAAGTGGTGCCATTTGACCAACTGGAGGACGAAACAGTGGACTGGTGTAAACAAATGATGCAACATAGCCCGTTAGCCCTTCGAATGATTAAAGCGGGTTTAAATGCCGAACTGGACGGCCAGGCAGGTATTCAGGAACTGGCAGGGAATGCTACCATGCTTTATTATATGACGGAAGAAGCGCATGAAGGGAAAAATGCATTCCTTGAGAAAAGAAAACCTGATTTTTCAAAGTTCCCTAAAATGCCGTAATTTAGTTGATTAAGTTGATTAAGTTGATTGGTTGAGTTGAATAAGTTGAATGAGTCTTTGATCTAAATAGAAAATATGAATATAAAATCCTGGATAGAAGCATTCCGGTTACGTACATTACCTCTTGCATTGTCCAACACAATTATCGGTTCGTGCCTTGCTGCGGCTAATGATAAATTCCGCTGGGTTATATTCGGTTTGGCGGCGCTGACAACAGTATTGCTGCAAATCATGTCGAATATGGCAAATGATTACGGTGACTTTGTAAACGGAAAAGATACTGCCGAACGTATCGGTCCTAAGCGCATGGTGCAATCGGGTGAAATAACACCGCAAACCATGTTGCGGGGCATTATTGCCATTGGTATTCTATGTGCAGTTTCAGGTGTTTCTCTGATTGTCATCGGTACTGAAGGCATTCCTTTCACCAATATGCTGTTGTTCGGGTTATTGGGTCTGGCGGCTATTGCTGCTGCTATCAAGTACACAGTTGGTAAAAATCCGTATGGTTACAGGGGGTTAGGAGATATTTTTGTATTTATTTTCTTTGGCCTGGTAGGAGTGATCGGAACTTATTTTCTCCATACCCAGACATTCCGTTGGGATATCCTGTTGCCTGCTTCAGCTATCGGACTTTTGAGTACGGGTGTGTTGAATATGAACAATATGAGGGACTATGAAGCAGATAAAAATGCAGGGAAGACAACTATTGTTGTAACTATGGGGGTAAAAAAAGCAGCTTATTATCATTTGTTTTTAGTTGCCGGGGCCGGTTTGCTGGCAATTATTTATACCTTGATGAATTATCATTCCCTTTGGCAATGGTTATTTGTACTTTCATTTCCGATCTTGTTTCTAAACCTGAAAAAGGTGTTTACTTATAAAAATGCATTGCAATTGTATCCTGAACTGCCCCGCTTGTCGATGGCAAGCCTTGTGTTTGCATTGACTTTTGGAATAGGACTTTTATTATAGATATTACTGCATGATATTATTTCATGATATGACTGCGTGATATAATTTCATGATATAACTGCGTGATATGAATTAATGAAATACCATAAATAACAATCGAATTTTACACCCTACTTTCAATTACTTGTAAATCTATCTCTGAATCAGTAGTTAAAACAAATAAGAGACAAATTACACCGTAGGTGTAACCTTTGAATATGGTACATTCCGACTTGTCGGAAACCCCCAGTAGAGACTGCGGAACTGGGGGAAAATAGAATACTAAACGACCCAACTCCAGAGGAGTTGACCATAAAAAAACGCTTAAACTATTGATTCTGTTGGTGAACTCCTACAGAGTTCTGTTCTTGATTTCATACATAACCCCCAGTTTCGCAGGCTCAACTGGGGGTTATGTACAGAATACTCCTACGGAGTAACTAACGACAGAAAGTGTATTTGTATAAAAATTCATTGATAAGATCATTACAAAATGACAAAAAAACGAACTATGGGTGCAAAAGCCGATAGTCATTATAATATCTTTCAAAATCATATCATGTTTTAAAATCATATCATGAAATCATATCATGAAATCATATCATGAAATCATATCATGAAATCATATCTTTTAAAATCATATCATGAAATAATATCTTTTTAAAATCATATCTTTTAAAAATCATATCATGAAATCATATCATGAAATCATATCATGAAATCATATCATGAAATCATATCATGAAATCATATCTTTTAAAATCATATCATGAAATAATATCTTTTTAAAATCATATCTTTTAAAAATCATATCATGAAATCATATCTTTTTAAATCATATCAGCGAAGCCTATTATCATGCTAACAGCCCGTTATACTACCCTCAATCTTGATTTTAAATTCCCCGCCGGTACTTCCCGTGGGGTTTTGTTGCATAAACCGTCTTCCTTTTTAATCCTGGAAAAAGATGGCTATACCGGTATTGGCGAATGTTCGACTATTCCTGACCTGAGCATTGACCCTCAGGACTCGTATGTTGATAAACTGAATGAACTTTGTAAACGGATAAACGACGGGTTTGATCCGACAACTATTGACCTGCAAAAATATCCTTCCATTGCTTTCGGACTTGAAACGGCTCTGCTTGATTTAGCGTCAAAAGGATCAAAAAATCTTTTCCCTTCTTCTTTTACGGAAGGTGAAAAAGGAATTCCTATCAATGGGTTGGTGTGGATGGGTGATAAAGCTTTTATGCAAAAACAAATCAGGCAAAAGATTGAGGCAGGGTATCATTGCATCAAACTGAAAATAGGAGCCAATGATTTTGAAACTGAACTTGACATCATTTCGGCTATCCGCAAGCAGTTTTCTTCTTCAGATATTGAAATCAGATTGGATGCAAACGGTGCTTTTAGTCCACTGGAAGCTACGGATAAATTAAACAGGCTTTCGGTATTCAACATCCATTCCATCGAACAACCCATCCGGCAACACCAATGGGATGCAATGGAGGATATTTGCATTAATTCTCCTATTCCCATAGTGCTGGATGAAGAATTGATAGGAGTGAAGCCGGAGGAAAAAGAATACTTGTTGAAGAAAATAAAACCGGCCTATATTATTCTGAAACCAAGTCTGATTGGTGGTTTCAAACAGTCGGAAGAATGGATAAACCTGGCAGAGAAGCATGATATCAGTTGGTGGGTTACCTCTGCTCTCGAATCCAATATCGGACTCAATGCCATTGCGCAATGGACAGCAACGCTTGGTTCAGATCTTCCACAAGGGTTAGGTACCGGGCAATTATATCATAATAACATTCCCTCACCGCTGACCATAGATCAGGCAAAACTGTACTACAGGAAGGAAACCGGTTGGGATGTAAGTTCAATTTTATCATGATACAGGAAAATATAAAACTTAACGGGGTTCTTTATAACCGAAATAATCTCGATCAATTGAAGGTTGCAACTGAACCTGATGATTCGTGGCGCAATGCGATCTGTTCTTTCCTGCTCAACTGGTTCGATAATACTGATTTTATTACAGTAAAAACCTCGGGCTCTACAGGTAAACCTAAAAGCATTCGGCTGTCTAAACAAAGCATGATGAATTCTGCCCGTATGACCAATCATTTCTTTGATCTTTCCACCGAAAGTATCTGTTTGCTATGCCTTCCGGCTACCTATATTGCCGGAAAAATGATGATGGTACGGGCCATCGTTTGTGGATTTAATCTGTTGGCAGTTGAGCCGTCGGCTGATCCTTTTGTAAATCTGGAGGCGCCAATTGATTTTGCAGCCATTACTCCTTATCAATTATTTCATTCAGCCACTACGCTTCAAAACATGTCAGTCCTTAAGATAATTGTGGGAGGTGGACCTGTTACTTCTAAACTGGAAAAAATTTCTGAAAACATCTCTTCCGAATTGTATGAGACATATGGAATGACAGAGACTTGTTCGCACATTGCCTTGCGTCGTTTCAACGGGAAAGAGAAATCAGGATACTTTACCGCTCTGGATGGAGTCACTATACACCTTGACAACAGGGATTGTCTTGCTATTTATGCCCCTCATTTATTAAAAAACGAAATACAGACCAATGATATTGTTGAATTAAAAGGGGATACTTCTTTTCGTTGGTTAGGTCGTGCCGATTCAACTATTAATTCGGGAGGAATCAAGATTTATCCCGAATTGCTTGAAAAAAAGCTGGAAGAAATCATTCCCTCCAGCTATTTTATTTCGTCTGTTCCTGACGATGTATTGGAAAATAAAGTTGTTTTGCTTATTGAATCGGAAAGATATACCCTTCAACAACTTGAAGTGTTGAATGTCAGGTTGAAGAAAGTGCTTTCTAAGTACGAAATTCCGAAGCATATTCTATTTCTGTCTCCTTTTATCTATTCCGAATCCAACAAAGTATTACGAATACCAACACTTGAAAAGGCATTGAAAAGTGTTTAATCAGTTACCTGCTGATAAATGGAAATCAATGCTGAAACTCTTTCTGTCCATTGAATAACCTCCACGGTTGGGATTACCATCCATATTCTCTATTTCTTCACTAACATTACCACCAGGCAAATCGTTTTCCTGTTGGCTTTGCAAATCACCACCCATACCGCCGCTTCTTCCGCCGCCCATTCCGCCGCCGCCCATTCCGCCACGTCCTCCTCCATGACCTCCACCCATTCCGCCGCGTCCGCCTCCTTTCGTTCTCATTTTACGAATTTCATTTTGCGAAAGTTCATTGATATTCACCTGAAGTTGAATAGGAATTTCACTAATTGTCTTCATCACATAATCATTACCGAATATCTCTCGTAGCGGTATCCGGATTTCGTAATAGGTAAGTTCCCTTTGTGATTTGCTTCGTGCAAAACAAATACTTTTTTCATCTCTGTTCTCAGAATTTATTTTTCCTTTTGAATATTGAAAACCATCCAGTATAGCAGTATCCTTCAACATCGTTTCCTGATTGGTAATCGATTTATCCATCAATTTATCGGGCCTGGCTTCCTCATTATTTAGTACCGGAGTTTTTTCCCGCGATTTCCCAGCCGGAAAAGAGATGGTAGTTCGTATCGGTGGGGTTGTTTTTATCTTTAGTTTGATATTGAATCCCGCTTTTAATAATTGCATTTGAACAGCCCTATCAGCCGATTTGATGATCAGATAAAGATTCTGAGCATCATTTCTGAATTCGTATTTTACATTCGATTCGGCATTAAAAAAGCGGGGATTTGTTCCCCAATCCGAACCATCACCATCAATTGCAATGGGTACAGCCTGCCAATGGGAAGTACTTACTTGTGCCATAGCCACTGAAAATAAACTCAAAACTGTCAAAAATGTTAATTGAACCAATCTTTTCATGTTCGTTTAATAAATTATGGGTGAGATGTTGGAATTAAGATTTTTTTTTTGTATAGAAATGAACGTTGAGTCAACTATATTCGTTAACTTTGCCACAAAAGTACTTGACTTTTTGAAAGCATCTAATTACTGATAATTCTTTTATAAAAAATTATCGTATTCGAGCGTACTTTTATTTTTGTATACAAATTACAACTCTAATGAGACAATTACCACCCCAGTCAGATCCTTCCTATGGCTTCTCCAACACTCCATTTGGCGAATGTTGCATTGCTTTCTCTAACGATGGCATTTGTGCACTGACTTTTCCCGAAAGCAGGGAAAGTGCCTGTCTGGATTTAGATTACAGGTTTCCTGATGTTGAATTTAAATTGAATGAAGATAAAGCCAGTCGGATTGTCCGTCAGATCTTTGAAAATGGATCAAAACCAGCCCTGCATCCTATCGGTACAGAATTTCAAATCTCTATTTGGGATGCTTTACAACGAATCCCTGCAGGAAAAACAACCACTTACGCTCAAATAGCCGAAAATATCGGACGTCCTAAAGCAGTGCGTGCAGTAGGTACTGCCATCGGAGCTAATCCAATTGCTTATCTGATCCCTTGTCATCGTGTGATCCGAACTGATGGTTCACTTGGCGGCTTCCGCTGGGGACTGGAGTGTAAAATGAAAATGCTGGCGTACGAAAAAAAATAATTGCAACTATTATTTCTGATTTTATCCGGTTATTTTGATATTAGGTGGAATCATAGTACGTGATCTGGTAAAATATTAGATTTCAGGTAAACTTCTCAATTATCTCCCTCTTTTACAGCCCGAATGAATAATCAGAAATTCGAATCATTATTTTTTTTAGTATTATTTGTTTGTACTCCTTGTCTTTTTAGTCCTTTTTCTCACACTTAAAGATCCCGTTATAGAAATCAGTATTTAACAACAATCTTCCTCAAGGTCAGGTAACATTTTACCGCTTTCTTTTTAATGACAATTGTTCTTTTTGTTAATCCCTTTTTATCTTTTCTACCTAATTTTTAGATTATTGATTTGTCTTTCTTCCGGATTAATAAACGATCCTTTCACGCTTAAAGGTGTGAATAAACAAACATTTTCTGAATCAAAACATATTAGTTAAATATATTTTGTCAAAATAGTTAAATACGAAAAATAAACACTATTTTTGCTGAATCAAATGATTAATATATCAGAATGAAATCTATGGAAAATAATCAGCAAACCACCAAATCCTATTTTAAGATGCTTTCCATTATCCATCTCTTTTTAGTATTGGGTATTGTACTATTTGGATTAGTGATAACGTTTATTATTACAGATTTTCAACATCAGGATAATGACTCCGATCTGGCAAAACTATTTGTTTATTTGGTCCCCGGAATGGTCATTGCCGGAATTGTTGCAAGTAATATGATTTCTACTTTCAAATTGAATGCGTTAAATGAGAATAGCGATTTTAAAGTAAAACTGAAAGGATACAGTGAAATATTAATTATACGATATATGCTTCTCGAATTTCCATCCTTATTTGCACTTGTTGTAGTATTTATGACATCCAATATAAATTATTTAGTATATACCGGATTGCTGGTGATATTATTGATTATAAAAAGACCGACAAAGAAACTTGCTATTGCAGATCTGAAACCTGATCAAAAAGAAATGTCAATTCTCGAAAGTCCTGATTCTGTTCTTTATTAAAAAATACATCCCGACTCCTTATTATAAATTAATTTAGTGTCATATCCCGTAAAATTAACATAGTATTCATAAAACACAAATCAAATGGAATCAATTCCTTACATTATTATTGGAGTATTTGTTTTAGTTATCATTGGTGCCGGTTTTGTAACCGTCAATCAGGGTAACGTGGCGGTTATTACCGTTTTTGGTAAGTATAGGCGTATAATGGCTCCGGGTCTTAACTTTAAGATACCGCTGGTTGAAATGGTGTATAAACGCATCAGTATCCAGAACCGATCGGCGGAACTGGAATTTCAGGCAGTATCGCAGGATCAGGCCAATGTATATTTCAAGGCTATGTTACTTTATGCGGTATTTAATCAAACAGACGAAACGATTAAAAACGTGGCGTTTAAATTTGTGGACGAACGTAGCTTTATGCAAGCGTTAATCCGGACTATCGAAGGTACGATCCGTAGTTTTGTGGCTACAAAGAAACAGGCAGAGATACTTGGACTTCGCACTGAAATTATCCTTGAAGTAAAAAAACATCTGGACGACACATTGGAAGAATGGGGTTTCCATATGATTGATATTCAGTTGAACGATATTACTTTTGATGATGAAATCATCAAATCCATGTCACGTGTAGTGGCATCAAATAACCTGAAGGCTGCTGCTGAGAATGAAGGCCAGGCTTTGTTGATTACCCGTACCAAAGCTGCTGAAGCTGAAGGGAATGCTATTAAAATATCTGCCTTGGCCGAAAAAGAAGCTGCGCAGCAACGTGGACAGGGGATTGCATTGTTCCGTGAAGAAGTCGCCAAAGGGATGGCTCAGGCAGCGAAAGAAATGACCGAAGCCGATTTGGATGCCTCCTTCCTGTTGTTCAGTATGTGGACGGAAACCATTAAACATTTTGGGGAAACAGGTAAAGGGAATGTTATATTCCTTGATGCTTCCACCGACGGCATGCAAAAAACCGTGAACCAAATGATGGGTCTGATGAAAACGAAAGAAAAGGCCGAATAAGTTCATTCCATTCTATAGAAACCGCTTCTGAAAGATTTTTCGGAAGCGGTTTTTTTTTTTGTAGCCCCATACACCAACTGACCTGGATGGATTCCATAGACTATCAGCTATATACATAATCAGGGTACGTGAACATGATATAAAGGTCTGTTTCATAAAATAATATGTAACCATCACTAAAAAAATCTGTTACGAAATTAATAAATACTTACCGGATTGTGTTTCAATAAATTGAACATTCTTTTTATTTGAATAAATTCTATTTTAAAAGTGCAAAAGTATAAATAAGGTTAATATCACATTTGTATTTATAATATTGTATGGTTTATAATATAAACCTGTTTATATTTGTGCGCAATTTAATTTAGTTATCAAATCACAATTATATTATTAAATAAATCGAATATGGAAGCTAAAAATTTAAATGAAAAAGAAAGCTTAGAACTGATTTCGCAAATGATCAGAAATTCACGGCTGAAGTTGAAAGATGGAAACGGAATACCATTTCTTATTTGGGGATACACCACCTTTTTTGTTTCCCTGCTGGTTTTCTTTTTACTGAATGCAACAGGAGACTATCATTATTATTGGTTCTGGTTTCTAATTCCTGTAATCGGTTCAATCGCGATGTTTATCTCCAGAAAGAGTATTAAAAAACATGCCAGGAATTTTATTGATCGTGTAATCGGTAATATCTGGATTGTAACAGGCATTGCAGCATTTTTAATTTCATTATGTACGTTTTATTACCGGATACCCGTACTTTTCATAATGATTCTGTTAATGGGAATGGGAACAGCTTTGACAGGACTGGTTATAAAATTCAGGCCTCTCATTATTAGTGGCTTCATTGGCATGGGAAGTTGCATCATACCATTTATTATAAAAGGAAATGAGCAGATAATTGTTTTCGGAGTCATTTACCTTGCTATGATGGTTATACCCGGGCACATACTTAATTATAAAGGGAAGAGAAAAGATGTTTAAAGAACTCAATCCGATCCTTCATTCTGAACTACGGTTAGGTATTATGTCAATACTTCTATCCGTGGAAGAAGCTGATTTTGTGTTTATACGCGATGAAACCGGTGCTACTGCCGGCAACATCAGCGTTCAGATAGAAAAACTCAGTGAAGCTGGCTACATTGAAGTAAAAAAAGGATTTGTCGGGAAACGTACCCGGACAGTTTGTAAAATAACTGAGAAAGGTGTTGATGCTTTCGAAGAATATGTAGAAGCACTGAAAAGCTATTTAGAGATTAACCGGTAAACTGATTTATTGGTTTATTAGTCTCTTAACTTTCAAATCCGTATGTTTTCTTGCACGATATTGCATATTCTATGGTCTTACACTTTACTCTGAGCTATTAAATGGTTGGTTTTAAATCAAAATACGAAGTGTTTTCTTATCCGTAATTTATCCGCTTAATTAGTGTACATCCGCGTTCTATTCTTAATTCTGGCTTGTCCGGGTTAGGATAAGAAAAATTAATGGAGTTTTATTACTTTACTTTCATCGAAATCAAAAAATCAAAATGATAGCAATCAGGGCAATTTGCAGGCATAAGTTCATTTAAGGTTACTCTAAGGTTCCTCTGTGGTTCCTCTATGGTCTCCCTTATCCGGCTGAAATATCAAAAAGAAACTGATATGGGTTTTCTACAGCAAAATGGTATTTGCTGCGAAAACGATAACTGTTAGTTGGAGTAGGGGATGATTGAAACGGGTAACATAATGGTTAATGATGATTCAATGTTCTTGCAAAAATAGAAAATGTTTTTTATTCAAGATAGTTATTCAGGTAAATCTTTCGAAATAAATAAAAAATTTAATAAAAATACCACATCACAATCTTCAAAGGGAAAAGTGCAACCTCTCCAAAGGTCGGTGCAATCACAGGCTAATACAGGAAATATTGACAATAAAATAAAGAAACATCCATTCTAACTAATTATTTCTTCTTCAGTGTGATTTTTAAATCACTTTTTCGACTAATACTTCAAAATAAAAAATATTAGAATGGATTACGATAAATTACAAACTGATTTTATTGAAATCATAGAGGACAACATAAAATTAATTTATAAAGTCAGTCATATGTATTGTGACAAACCCATTGATATAGAAGACCTGTTTCAGGATATTCTTTCTGCTTTATGGGTATCGTATCCCAACTTTCAGAATAAATCAAAAGTAAGTACCTGGATTTATCGCGTTTCATTGAATACAGCCATAACATGGTTGCGCGATTACACAAAACATTCAAAAAGGATAGAGTATACAAGTTGGATTCCCAATATTACGAATGAAGAAGATCATGAGGTTGATGAATTGTATGAACAACTATACAGCGCTATTGATAACCTGGGTAAAGTAGACAAGGCTATTATCATGTTATTTCTTGATGATACCCCGTATGAAGAAATAGCAGAAATTATTGGTTTGACTAAAACAAATGTAGCTACCAAAATAGGCAGGATTAAGCTCAGACTTAAAGATTATTTGTCGAATAATTAAACTTAGCATTATGGAAATTGAAGATTTAAAAGCCATTTGGCAGAAATACGATAGTAAACTTGATCATCTCGAAAAGATGAATAAAAAACTCGTTATGGAAACACTTTCAAGAAAACCCCGGAAGAAATTGAATTGGATGAAATACCGGAGTTTATATGCTATATTTATGCTTCCTGTAATTCTAATAGTATCATTACATGAAACATTTAAAATTGAAAATATTGATTTGAAGTTTGTAATTGGTTGTCTGCTTACATTATCAGTAATTTTTTATTTATGTTCTGTTGAATTTATAAAGTATAAGACATTAAAAAGAGTGGATTTAAGTAATGACTCGATTATTGAATCGGTAAGGAAAGTCTCTGTATTTAAAAGCATTGTTGTTAATGCACAAAAATATTCCCTATTGACTACTACAATTCTTATGGCCGGAATTATATTGATTGCATGGAAAGTTGTTAATTTTGATATGAGAAACATTCTGTTTCTGATCTCTCTTTTTGTTGTTATAGTATTCCTGGGCATTAAACAGTTTAAAAAATTTACAGGCAAAATAGAACAATTGGAGAAAGAAATTTCCGAATTAAATGAGTATACAGAGTAAAAGAGACTTTAAAGTAAGTTTAGGTTTTCTTTATAGAAAAACATAAATAACATTAAAATAAGTGTTACAGATAATAAGATTACATTAACTTTGGCTTTTTTTAAGGAAGTAAAAATGTGTTATCAACTTTGACTTTTAGAGGATTGCATATAACCAATTAATGTTATCTGGCAAACGGTAATTATTAGACATCCCCTAAAGAAAAAACAATCATGAATTCATTCATGTTATCTGATCATTCAGTCCATGGAATGCATCTGGCAGAAGAATTTAATTTATTTTCAAGTATAAACTCAATCAACTATTTAAAAAAAATGAAAGCACTTATCACAACTGTTTTTTTAGCTCTTTTGGGTATTTCAATCCAGGCACAAACGCCCGTTACCCTTAAATTAAACCTCGAAAAGGGGAAATTGTACACGATTAAAGTCACTGGTAAACAAACAATTCAACAAACAGCCAACGGTCAATCGTTTTCCTTAGATGTTTTTTCTAACAATGTAACCAGCTATAAGGTTTTAAAACAGGAAAACGATGTAATGGATATTGAATTCAAATTTGATACGATTGCTTCAAAAATCAGTTCTGCCATGTATAACAAAGAAACAAATTCGGCAAAAACCAATGGCACTGAACCTCTTGAGAAGATTATGCACAAGATGAGTACGAATACGATCATTGCTAAAATTTCTACCGGAGGAAAATTCATTGATTTTGTAAACTTTGGAAAGTTTAAAGACAATGTCCTATTTGTCCTTGATTCAATACCCGCCGGCCAAAGGGATCAGGCAAAAACGCAGGCAGAAGGGGTACTGAAAGAATCGGCTTTGAAGAGTATGATTGAACCGATATTTGCTTATTTGCCTGAAACATCTGTGAAAATTGGTGATAACTGGGAAACATCTTTTTTCATGGTGACTAGCAGTGTTTCATTAATGGCGCAAAATTCGTTTAACTTAAAAGCGGTGGATAAGAATATCGCGTCAGTAACAGGTAAAACTGAAATTGAATCCATTCCCTCAAACGATCCTAATGCTCAAATGACTCAGGAATTAAAAGGAACAATGACCTCAGAAGGGACCATTGACCTTGCAACCGGACTTACATTGAAGAATACTTCAAAAGGACATATTGAAGGAACAGCTACCATGAAAAATAATGGTAATGAGATGAAGATACCCGTTGTGGTGGATTCACAATCAGAAACAATCATGCTGAAATAACAAATCAGAAACAATAGTCACTAAATTACTGGATGATGAATAAAATTCTCATAGTATTGTTATGCCTTGTTGCCTCGAATTTGAATGCAAGGCAGGTAATTACAGGAAGTCTCAACGACAAAGAAACCGCGAAACCTGTGGAAGGTGCCAGCGTAGCGTTACTGCAATTGCCTGACAGCATCACTGTTGAAATGTCGAAGACGAATACGGATGGACTTTTTGCTTTTTATAAAGCTGATACTGTAAAAACGTATTGTGTCAGGGTGAAACACATGGTTTATAAAACCACGTTAATAGCAGTTCCTAAAAAGAAAGGCATGATAAACAATCTGGGTGCTATTGCTATGGAACCGAATACCTATAGTTTTAAAGAAGTTGTGGTAAACGGATCAAAAGTTAAGGTCACTGAATTGGGTGACAGGACTATTTATGGAATACCCGATGGTATAAAGAAAACATCTACCGATGGACTCGATGTGCTTCGGAAAGTTCCCTCGGTACAGGTTGACTATTTAAATGAGAACATCACCGTCAATGGGAAATCAAACATAAAAATTGAAGTAGACGGGGTAACCAGGGATAAGGAATACCTGAAACGCTTGCACCCTTCGCAGGTGGATAAGATGGAAGTTATTACCAGTCCTTCGGGTAAATATGATGCTGATGTAGATGCTGTCATTAATATCGTTACGAATCCAGCTATGCGTTTTGGTCTTAAAGGGACGGTAAGCGCCATGGCATTACCGGTTAACCTGGATTCTTATATAGGCAGGCTAAATGCAAGCCTTGATTATGGGCTGGAAAAAATATCCTATTATGTTGCCGCCAATGGAATGCTTCAAAAATTAAACATGAACTCCGATATGGACAGGATTGCAGGAAACAATGAATTAAACCGTACGAGTACATTGGGTTACGATGGGAATAATAAGAATGTGAATGTCGGATTGATTTATGACCCCAATGAATTAAACAATATTAATTTGAATATCTCTTATAACGGTAATTTGACCAAAATCAACGGGGACGCCTGGAATTACAATCATTCGGATAATATATTGAATAGTCTTTTCAGGTCATATACCAATACGAACAATAATACCGATGGTATTACTTCATCCCTTTTTTACAAACATAAGTTCAATAAAAATACCCAGCACGGGTTTGAAGTGGAGCTGAATTATTACAAAAGCCTGGATAATACTGCATCGACCGATTTCCGGAATATAAATTATAATCTGAAGGATACTACCGCAGTTCTCCCTTACTCATTATGGCAAAATCAAAAAAGTCGGACAAATACCAAAACATTCACAGGACAGACAAATTATACATTGCCTTTCGATAGTATCTATTCCCTAAATGCCGGTGTAAGTACCAATTTTAATAAATATACGATAGACAATGCAAGTACACTTGCCCTTACCCCTAATTTGATTTATTCCGATTTGCGCTTAGGAGGGTATGCCGAATTGTCGAGAAATTCTAAAAAGGGAAGTATTAAGATTGGATCAAGGTTTGAAACTTCCCATGTGGTGATTAATTCGTTGGAAGGAAGCAATTATTTTTCACCCCTTCCCTATGCAAATGCTTCGTATAAGTTTGATGATAACAACAGCATTAAACTGGCTTATTCAAGAAGGGTGATAAGACCTACAGCAGGACAGTTGAACCCGTTGGTTAGTGTTGTGGACAGCCAGACAATCAGTACCGGCAATATGAATCTTGTCCCGGCTTACCGGGATAATTTTCAGTTTACATACAACGTGAAAGTAACTGTCGGTAAAGTAACAGTCAATCTGGCTCCCCAATTGTTTTACGAGTATAAAACAGGGCTTATTCAGACAATCATCAGCCAGATGGGCACTACCAATGTATTCCGGAGTATGCCCGAGAATGTGTCAAATGGATATGAAGCCGGAAGTGCTCTGTCGGTTAATTCACAAATAGGAAAAGTAATGTTTAATTCCAATTTAAGGTATTCATTTAATCATATCGATAGATACCAAAGTCAGATTGATCCAACAAACCAACGGACCTGGAACTGGAATTCGTTTGTGATGTTCCCTTTGCCACTCGATCTGAAGTTTATCTCTATGTTTAATGTGAGTGGACCTGTATTGGATGGACAAACCGAAACATTGAATTCGCCTTTCTATATGGTAGGCTTTTATAAACAGTTTAAGAATAACAGTACGCTTACCGTTATATCGTATAACCCCTTTGCAACTAAATTTTTTGACAGTACATCAACACTACGTAATAAGTTGATTTATCAACAGACTGACACCTATATGAAATCACGGGCTGCCTTTATTTTAGTATACAGCTATAATTTTAAAGTGGGAAAAAGCGTTGAGAAACAAAAGCATAATGTGGATCAACCAATAGAAGATAATGGCTTTAAACTGCCTTTCTGAATTTGATTGATCATTGATTAAATAAAAAGGTGGTTTTCTGAAGTCATCAAACTTCAGAAAACCACCTTTTCTTTGAATATAGGATTTAATCCTATATTCAATTAGAGTTATATATGGATGGCTATATTATTCGTATATTTAGTTAAATAATCATTATAAAATTGTAAATTTCGTATGAATTAAATATGTTTGCACGTATAATATTGAAATTATGAATACAAAGTTGACATTAAAATTAGATGAGGATGTAATTGGGAAGGCAAAAGAATATGCTTCAACTTCATAAACAGAGTTTGTCTCGCATAGTTAAATCGTATTTTCAATCACTTGTCAATCACCCGGGATCAGATACTGATTCTGATATGATAGAGATTTCTGCATTTGTGAAAAGTATGTCTACAGACGTACACCTTCCTGCAGACCTGAATATTAAAAAAGATTATTCAAATTATCTTTCAGAAAAATACAATTAGCTAAATGAATCAGTCTTTAAGAATATGTATACTTGTAATTTAACAAACTCTTAAATTAAAGACACATTAATAATTTATCATATTACTACATCATCCCATCACCACATCATCACATTACCACATCATTAATTCAATCTTCCCTCCACCTCTTAGTCAGATCACCAAAAGCATCGATACGTCTGTCGCGAAAGAAAGGCCATATACGACGTACTGATTCTGTTCGTGAAAGATCAATATCAACGATCATATTCTCTTCGTCA
>Ga0302292_1000558_pt1 | contig 26175 bp, 26 predicted proteins | sample III_Fen_N2_1_FD_194553 | JGI IMG/M metagenome (GOLD analysis project Ga0302292, IMG submission 194553) | Peat permafrost microbial communities from Stordalen Mire near Abisko, Sweden - III_Fen_N2_1 | ecosystem: Environmental > Terrestrial > Soil > Wetlands > Permafrost | place: Sweden: Abisko...
TTTTTTACATGTAACCCCTTCTTTCATACGAAAATCTCTAAAATATTCTTTGCATTTTTGTTCTTCTGCAAACTTTGTTATAAATTCTAAGAGCATCATACTTTCATTATTTTCAAACAAAAGTACTCAGCAGTTACGCCAATCTATGTCTTAGTGGCAAACAAGCGACTAAGCAAAATGTTTAATTAACAAACTTAACATTAACTTAACATTGACTCGTTTTTTAATATTTACTTTTGCCCCGATTATTAATTAAAATGTAAAATATATGTTTGGATTAGACACAACACTTACCATTTTTCTTTTTGTTTGCTTGGTTGCCGCAATGGCTTTTGAATTCATTAATGGTTTCCATGACACTGCAAATGCTGTTGCAACCGTGATTTACACTCGTTCACTCAAACCAAGTGTAGCAGTTGTTTGGTCAGGTTTGTGGAATTTTATTGGTGTTTATGTTGGTGGGATTGCTGTTGCTATGGGAATAGTTAATCTTTTGCCATTAGACATGCTTATAGATCAGAATGTCTATCATAGTATTTCAATGATACTCGCATTAATAATTACAGCTATTATTTGGAATTTAGGTACTTGGTATTTAGGTTTGCCTTGCTCCAGTTCTCATACTCTTATTGGTTCGATTTTTGGCGTAGGTATTGCATATTCTTTTCTTCCAGAAGCACATAGTATTGCATTAAACTGGGTTAAAGTTAAAGATGTTGCTTTATCTTTATTAATCTCACCAATAATTGGTTTTGGATTTGCATTGACTATCATGTTTTTGTTAAAAAGAATTATTAAAAATAAAAGTATTTTCAAAGAACCCGATACAGAAAATCCACCACCATTTATTATTCGTATGCTTTTAATTTTAACAAGTACTACGGTAAGTTTTTCACATGGATCGAACGATGGACAAAAAGGAATTGGCTTGGTAATGATTATTTTAATTGGAATTATCCCATTACAATTTGCAATAAATAAGGATGGAAGTTCTATACAATTGAAAGAACATTCACATAAAATTGAGTTAGCATTATCGCATATTGATTCTACAAAGCTAAGTGAGGATGATATGTTTAACTACACTCAAACTCGCAAAAATCTCGATACGATTCAATCTCTAATTGGAAGTACCAAACATTTCGAAAACTTAAAAAGTATTCAGTTAATTAAAATTAGAAAAAGCATACTTACAGCTTCAAAAAAATATGAAGCTTTAATTGAAACTCCAGGAGTTTTAGATTCTAAATACAAAGATATAATCAAACCAGAATTTAAAGAAGTTAAAAAATTTACAGAATATTCACCATGGTGGGTTATTTTGATGATTTCTTTATCATTAGGTATTGGAACAATGGTAGGTTGGAAGAAAATTGTTGTTACGCTTGGAGAGAAAATTGGAAAAACACCATTATCTTATGCTCAAGGTGTTGTAGCACAAGTTACTGCAACGCTAACAATCGGATTGTCGTCGATGTGGGGATTACCTGTTAGTACAACACATGTGTTAACGTCTGGTATTGCCGGTACTATGGTTGCCAAAAAGAAGAAAAATCTTAAAATGAAAACGGTTAGAAGTATAGCAATTGCCTGGGTGGTTACCCTTCCTGTCACTATTTTACTTTCGGGATCATTATTCCTATTATTACGTTGGATATTAGCATAATTAAATAAAGCTATTTTAAAGGCATACAAAAACGTATGCCTTTTTTTTGATACATACGTGAATTCCTCATTATAGCATTGATTGAAATATTTTTAGGAAAATGTTTTAGGAATCAGTAATTTTGCGTCTAAATAGAAAAATGATATAATGACAATTGAAGAACTGCAAAACGAAATTATAGAAGAGTTCACCGTTTACGACGATTGGATGGATAGATACCAATATCTTATCGATTTAAGTAAAGAACTTTTACCAATTGATGAAAAATATAAAGTATCGCAAAATCTAATAAAAGGTTGTCAAAGTAATGTGTGGTTGAATGCAGAATTGATTGATGGTAAGGTTATATTTGCTGCCGATAGCGATGCATTAATCACCAAAGGGATTGTTTCGATGTTGATTAAAGTACTTTCCGGTCACACGCCAAAAGAAATTTTAAATGCTGAATTATTCTTTATCGATGCAATAGGACTGAAAGAAAATTTATCGCCAACACGTTCAAATGGACTTGTGTCAATGATAAAACAAATGAAAGGCTACGCTATGGCCTTCCAATACAAACAAGAGCAATAACAAAGAAAATGGAAAAGACTAATGCACAATTAGAACTTGAGATAATTGAAGTTCTCAAAACAATATACGATCCCGAAATTCCAGTAAGCATTTACGAATTGGGATTGATTTACAAAGTTTCAATCGAAGGAACTACCGTTATTATCGACATGACACTTACTTCGCCAAATTGCCCGATGACCGATGTTTTAATGTATCAAATCGATAGCAGATTAAAACTCGTTGATGGAATTGAAGAAGTTACCGTAAATCTAACCTTTGATCCACCTTGGGATAAAGAAATGATTTCAGAAGAAGGTCAATTGAAATTGGGATTATTGTAAGAAATCAATTTTAGTATTAACGTTTTTGCTGTAGCTGAGCTGCAATTTCAGCAGGAAAATCAGATTGTAAACGTACGCTGTCTTCGAATCCTAATTCATAAGCCTTTTTCATATTTCCCCAAAGACTATCCTTTTCATTCTTTAAAAATGAGGAATAGGCTTTATAATAAAATACGTCTGGATTTTTAGGTTCTACCATTTCATAAATTGACAACATCTTTTCAAGTTGAGGAATGTCTTTTTTCTTAGCTGCACTACTCGTATATGAAAAACAGACCATGCCAATATAAGCCTTTGCTCGAAACATCATATCAATCATATCGCCTTTTTTGCTTGCCTGGGTTGAGTCGTTTAACGCCTTAAATTCTGTTTTCCACCACGTTAATGATTCTTCGGTCATAGCTTTAATATAGCCTTGATCGAGCATTGTTTCCATTTGTAATGCCTGCTGCATGGTGTTTAGCGATTCTATAAAGGCAGCGTCTTTATCCATAGCTGACATTTGATCTGCATAATCTTTCCCTTCGTTTTTCCCAGCAAATATTTTAGATGCTTTTTCCAAAGCTTTGTATAAAGCTAGTTTATTTCCCGTTTTTGTTATACTATCAATTTTCTGTTTTTCATCATTAATAATGCTTGATAATGACACATTGTTTTCATCTCGAACTTTGTCTATAATTAAACGAGCATACATAAATTTTATAGCTTCGGTTAAAATTGTTGTAGATGGCCATTCATGAATTCCAGTAAAATTAATCGAGATGTATTTTTCATCTAAACATTCTGGTGAACTCGGTAAATAGGCAGTTTCACCATAGTTGCAATCGCGTGTACCTGCAATATTATAAATATAAATATCAACTCCCGTGCTTTGAATATCTTTTTGACGAAATCCCGCACCACACGAAATAATTCCCGTAAACTGATTTTGTAATCCGAAATAATTTGCCATACGTGCACCACCAGAGAAACCTGCAGTATACAATGCTTTATTATCAACAGAGAATCGATTTTTAACATCACTTACTAGTGCTGAAATTCGTTTTTCGTATTCGGGAATGCCATTTCTGATAAGGTTTGAGCCAACGATAATAAATCCATATATGTCGGCACCTTGTTTAAATCCAGCAATTGCCGTTGAACCGCTACCATGTGAATCGAATGAGAAAATGACCGGATAGGTTTTCGTAGAATCAAAACCAGCTGGTAAATAGATTTCATAGCTATGTGTTGGTTCACTTAAAACGATTTCATGTTTTTGATTTCCTTTTGCTTGTGAAATTTGTTTACCAGAACAAGATGCTAAGGTTAAAATGCTGATTAATACAGCTAAAATTCTATGGTTTCGCATGATTTTAGATCCGATTTAAATAATGATGATACTGCAAATATACTATAATTATTATTGAACATTAATCAATAGAAGCAAGGTAAATTCGTTACATTTGGATAGAAAATATATTTAACGGTTAAACTATGGCAAATAAGAAAAACTGGCATCAAGAACACCACGAAGCATTAAGTTTTGGAAATCATTTGGCCGATTCTGTAGCAAAAGGAATGGGTTCTTGGAAGTTCATCATTATTCAAACAATATTAGTTGTTTTTTGGATGGTGTTAAATATTGTGGGCTTCATGTTTCATTGGGATGCTTATCCATTTATCTTGCTTAATTTATTATTTTCCACACAAGCAGCTTATGCAGCTCCAATAATCATGATGTCGCAAAATAGGCAAAGTGAAAGAGACAGGATTCAAGCTCAAGCTGACTATCAAACGAATATTGATGCGAAACTCGAAATAGAAGCACTTTCGATTCAATTAAGTAATCTTGAAGTTGAAAAATTAGATAAGATTATTGCAATGCTCAAAGAAATGAAGCAAAATCAAGTAAAATGAGGTAGTTACTCTCTTTTACTAATTTCTTCGTTCATTATTTTGTAAAACCTTAGGGAATCTTTTTGTAAGTTTGCCTTTCAAATTAGATTTATATCACTGAAGATTGAAGTCATCTTTCCAAAATAATTTATTTGTTTCAAAACCAGTTCTTTGGGTTTGTATTCTCTTTGTTATCTGGAGTTGTGCTAAAGTTAGCGTACCCACTGGTGGACCAAAAGACATTAAACCACCCAAATTGGTTAAAGAGGTTCCAAAGAATAATTCAACTAATTTTCATGGCAATAAAATAGTCATCACTTTTGATGAAATGATTCAACTTGATAACATTTCTCAAAACCTTCTGGTATCACCGCCTTTAGCTAAAACGCCTATTGTGATTGCGGATGGGAATAAATTAAAAATTTCGTTCGAAAAAAACCAATTAAAGGATAGCACAACGTATTCTTTTTTCTTTGGTAAATCAATAAAAGATAATAATGTAGGAAATGTTTTACCATCATTTACTTATGCGTTTTCTACCGGCCCATCAATCGACACTTTACGAATTTCTGGTTCGGTTTTGGATGTTGCTGGAAATAAGCCTTTGGACGATGCATACGTTATGTTATATACCAATTTGAACGATTCTGCTCCAAAGAAGGAATTACCTGTTTTTATAACTAAAACCGATAAAAATGGGGCATTTGAAATTCGGAATATCAAAAAAACAAAATATCGTTTATATGCATTAAAAGATGCTAACAACGATATGAAATTCAATCAGCCCAAGGAAGCTTTTGCATTTTACGATTCGGTAATTGTTCCTGATGTACAATTTAAAAGAGTTATTGATACGATTAAATGTGCGAAGAAAGATTCTCTTTTGAAGAAAAAAGTGAAAGTTCAAGATTCTCTTAGCACTAAATCAGTAAAACCTTGTCGAGATACAGTGATTTCGAAAATTGACACGATGTATTTGCCTAATAAAATTAAGCTTTATAGTTTTGTTGAAGAAAAGAAAACACAGTTTTTAGTTAATTTCAAAAGGGATCGTCGCGAGAAGGTACAGTTTAACTTCAATATGCCATTAGTGCAAGATAGTTTAGTTGTTGAAGCATTAAAAGTTACCATTTCAAACACTCAATTTCAAAAGGAATTCAATCCAGCAAAAGACACTCTTACTTATTGGCTTATTGATAAATCGCTTCGAGAAAATGATTCATTAAAATTTGTACTTCATTATTTTAAACACGATACTGCTGGTGTTTTAAGATGGTCGACAGACACTATAAAGCCTCGATATGAAGCTCGAAAAGACAAACACAAAGGACAACTCGTTTGTTCGATTACATCTCCATTGAAAAGTAATGGAACCATAAATGTGAGTAGTCCAATTACTTGGAATGTAAGTACGCCAATAGCTTCTGTCAATCGTTCTAAAATGACCTTAAATTTAGCTTTAGATACCAATGCGATAAAAACAACAAATGGCGATTTTTATGATTTAGATTCAGCAAAAAAGGAAAAATATTCGTCACACACTTTGCCTCGAATTAAAAACTATGTGCCTAAATATTTTGTCGAAAAGCAATACATTAAAAAGTACCAGGCAGGGAAAAATAAATTTCTTTTAACGTTTGATAAACTGCTGTTACCAAGCGATTCTATTTCGCTTAAACTTGGTGATAGAGCACAATCGTCGTGGCTAATTACAGAACGTGATGTCGCTTCTAATTCTTTGTTTTGTTGGATTACCGATAAAACGCTGCTTAGTAAAAAATCATTTACCTTTTATGCATTATTTAATGGTAAAGTAATTGATACACTTTTATTTCTTCGACCAAAATTAGGTGCGATGTTGCCAACTTCGGGTGGGGAAGATCTGGTGATTCCTACTTTGCAACTCAATGCACTTTGTCTCGACGAAATGATTCCGCTTTATATGATTAACCCCATAGATTCATTCGATGTAAGTGGTATTACTATAATGAAAATGGGCGATACTTCGAAAACACTTTTACCGTTTACCGTAAAACGATTTGCTGCATATCCACGAACCATTTTTATTTGTGCGTCAAAACTACAAAAGGCAATGATCTACAAACTTTCGGTTAAAGAACATTCGTTGACAGATATTCATGGAACGTATAATTCCGATCAAGATTTTACAATCAAAACACAAACAACACAACGCAATTACATACTTTCACCCGAACCAGCATTTACCATTAAAACCGATAGTCTTTATCCAAGGAAACAAAATTTGATGAGTAAATGGGTTGAAAAGAAAAAATATCAGGTTACAGTTTTGCCAGGCGCAATAACCGATATTTACGGCAATACAAATGATAGTTTGCAAATGATTGTTTCAGTATCGTCGAAAGATGATTATGGGACATTATTTTTTACAATAAAAGGAATGACTAATGTTCCAGTCGTTTTAGAATTATGGGACAAAGATGAGAAAACATTGATTGAATCGAAATCTGTAGTAACCGATGGTCAGGTAACATTCAATTATTTGAAACCACTAGAGTATAAAATGAAGGCTATTTATGACAAAAATGGCAATAAAAAATGGGATACTGGTTTATTTCTCGAAGGCAAACAACCTGAGAAAATTCAATATAAGAACGAACTCATTTCTATTAAGGCAGGATGGGAAAATAAGGTAGAATGGAATTTACAGGATTCTCCAAAAACAACGACGCCTCCAATTCAGATTCCTGAAAAGAAGGCGAAGTAATTTGTACAATTGATATTCCCTCAGGAAAATCAATTTCTTTATGCTTTTGCTACTGAAGAATATTCTAAATGTAAAGAATCAAAAACCGATTTTACCGATTCTATTTTTAATGCTCTAAATGCATTGTGTCCTGCGAATGCATAACCTGTATTCATATTTCCATTATAAGCACTATAAAGTGCTAGAATGATGCAATAGGGACTCGTTTTCCAGTCGCAGGTTTTAAGGCAATGGAATTTACAGTCAATTGGCATTTTCTCTCCATTTTTCACTTTCGTTAAAAAATCGTTATGAATTGCTCTACCGGGCATTCCTACCGGGCTTTTTATAATTTCAATGTCAGATTCTTTTGCGTCAATATACATTTGTTTGAAAGAATCATCGGCATCGCACTCATTGGTAGTTACAAAACGGGTTCCCATTTGAACACCCGAAGCACCTAGTTTCATGATATTGTAAATATCTTCGCCAGTATATATGCCTCCTGCTGCAATAACAGGGATTTTTGTGTCATATATCTTTTCAAATTCCTTAACTTCTTTGCAAACTTGAGGAATTAATTGTTGAATCGAAAAATTTTCATCGTCCAATTGCTCATGTTTGAATCCTAAATGACCACCAGCTTTTGGTCCTTCAACTACAATTGCATCAGGCAAATAGTTATAAAGCGTTTTCCATTTTTCACAGATCAATTTTGCTGCTCTACTTGATGAAACGATAGGAATCAATTTCGTTTTGCTAAATTGTTCTCTGTATTTTGGTAAATCAAGAGGCATTCCTGCACCTGAAATAATAATATCAACCTTTTCCGCAAGTGCTGTTTTTACCATGTCGGCATAATTGGTCATTGCAACCATTATGTTAACTCCAATGATTCCTTTGGTTTTTTCGCGAGCTTTTTCGATTTCTTTTTTCAAACCAATAATACAAGCTTCGAAATAATCGCTCGACATCTTTTTGTACATCAAACCAATTCCGGCACTCGAAATAACTCCAACGCCACCTTCGTTTGCAACTGCCGAAGCTAAACCCGACAATGAAATTCCAACACCCATTCCACCCTGAAAAACAGGAACTGCAATTGTTAAATCTCCAATTCTTAATGCATTCATTTTTTTATACCTCCATTTGCGTATACTTTCGACTTAAAAACATATTCGAAAGAAACTGATTGATTTGATAAAAATGACTATTCTTATCCTAAATATGCTTCATTTCCTTTGAATTAAGAAAAATGAAGAAAAATTTTGACGCAAAGATACTCTAAAAATATCAGAAACAAACTACTATTTTCTTTCTGAAAAAGCATTCATTTGCGTAAGTGTCAAGTTTTGAGTATAATATGTTGTTCGAAATAAGCTATTATATTGGTAGGATTTATTCTTAACTCATTGAAACGATAAAGACTTCAAATGATCAGATTAATTCTGTTTCGTTTGAAGTCTTAAAGTTGTTATTTAACTAATAAATTCTTTGTTTTAAATCCTTTATGCTAGTATGACTATAAGTAAATTGATATAATTTACTCTTCTCATTTCTCCAAATCCATTTCCCCACATTTATGACATTTACCTAGTTTCTCAGATTTTACTTCGGGATATATTGGACAAGTATAAAATACTTTTCCCGTTTTGTTGTTAGTGTTAAAATTGAAAGGATATAAAATAGTTTCTTAATACTTTCCATTTTCTATAAATGGAACAAATGTCCCATTCTATCCACTTTCGTTTTGATATAAAATTCGTTATGATGATTTGATGGAATAATAATTGGAACATTTTCGACCATTTCTAATCCATAACCCTCTAATCCTGCACGTTTGCGAGGATTATTGGTCATTAATCGCATTTTTTTTACACCAACCGAACGTAGTATTTGAGCTCCAACACCATATTCACGTTCATCATCGGCAAATCCAAGTTTTAGGTTTGCATCAACAGTATCAAAACCTTCTTCTTGCAGTTTGTATGCTTTTAGTTTATTGAAAAGTCCAATTCCACGACCTTCTTGATTCATGTAAACAATTACTCCTTTACCAGCTTTTTCAATTTCCTCCATTGCTTTATGTAGTTGTGGACCGCAATCGCATTTCATTGAACCGAAAATATCGCCAGTTGCACACGATGAGTGAACTCGTACCAAAATTGCTTCGTCAGGAGTCCAACTACCTTTTATGAGAGCTACATGTTCCAATCCATTCGATAATTGTCTGAATGGAATAATATCGAAATCTCCAAAATCAGTTGGAAGTTTTACTCTGTCGCCCTTTTCTATAAGACTTTCGCTCTGTAAACGAACAGCAATCAAATCGGCAATAGATATAATTTTAAGATCAAATTTCTTTGCTATTTTTAATAATTGTGGCAAACGAGCCATGGTGCCATCCTCGTTCATTATTTCTACAAGTACACCACCTGGTTTTAAACCTGCCATTCGCGATAAATCGACAACTGCTTCGGTATGTCCAGCGCGTCTTAAAACGCCTTTATTCCTTGCTCGTAAAGGGAAGATATGTCCAGGACGACCAAGATCGCTTGGTTTTGTGTCAGGATTGACAAGTGCTTGAATGGTTTTTGAACGATCAGCCGCTGAAATTCCTGTTGTACAACCTTGTCCATTCAAATCGACCGAAACGGTGAATGGTGTTTCATGTAACGAAGTGTTCGTTCCAACCATAAGGTCAAGTTGCAATTCATCACATCGATCTTCGGTTAGTGGAGCACAAATAAGTCCACGTCCATGAGTTGCCATAAAATTGACAATTTCGGGAGTTATTTTTTCTGCAGCACAAACAAAGTCACCTTCGTTTTCGCGATCTTCATTGTCAACAACAATAATTACTTTGCCATCGCGAAGATCTTGCAAAGCTTGGTCTATTGTGTTTAATTTTATTGTTTTAGACTCATTCGAATCCATATGAAACTATTTTTCTGGCAAGAGCCAATAATTACTATATTGTGAAAGGATTATTTATCTCCTTTTAATGCTTTTATCTCGTTTTCTAATTCGGTGATACGAGCTACAAGTTTGTCGAGATTTTTAAAATGCACATACGATTTTTTATATTTACGTGCGTTGTAAGCTGGCGATCCCATAACAATTTCACCATCTTCTACACTTGTCATCACACCCGATTTTGCTGCAATACGAACATTATCACCAATTCTGATATGTCCATTAATTCCGGTATGTCCACCAATCATAACATTTTTGCCAATTTTTGTAGAACCTGCAATTCCTGTTTGTCCAACAATAACAGTGTCTTCGCCAATTTCGCAGTTATGTGCAATTTCAGTTAGATTATCGATTTTTGCACCACGTCTGATAAATGTTGAGCCCATTGTTGCTCTATCAACGGTTGCATTTGAACCTATTTCGACATCATTTTCGATCACTACATTTCCTGTTTGAGGAATTTTTGCATAACCACCTTCTTTAAGTGGTGCAAATCCAAATCCATCGGTACCGATAACTGCACCAGCTAGGAAAATACAATCGTTGCCAATTTCGCAATCATCCAGGAAAACACAGCCAGAATGAACCAACGTGTTGGTTCCTAATTTGCAATTATCATGAATTGTTACATTATGGAAAATGGTTGAATTGTCACCAATCACTACATTTTCGCCAACGAAAACAAATTCGCCTATATATACATTCTTACCAATTTTTGCTGATTTTGAAACTTTAGCCGTTTTCGAAACCTTACGTTTCTTAATCATACCTTTTTGAAACATCGTAAGAAGTTTTGCAAATGCAGAATAAGCATCTTCAACACGAATTATTGTTGCTGAAATTGGTTTTTCTGGCACAAATGTTTTATTTACAAGTAATGCCGATGCTTTAGAAGTATATGCGTATGATACATATTTTGGATTTGCCAAAAACGATAATGCTCCTGGTTTTCCTTCTTCTATTTTAGCTAAAGTTGAAATAGTTACATCACCATTTCCTTCTATCGCCCCATTCAAAAGTTGTGCGATTTGCTTTGCTGTGAACTCCATTCTATTTGTTATTAAGCCCTTTTTATTTTGAGGCGTAAATATACACATTTTTTCGATTTATTTGTATTTATAAAATCGGTGAACAACCATTTTCAGACGGTTAATTCTCCGCAACTTACCAAATTTCGTTATTCAATTGCACTACTAAATCGAGCAAAAACGCCTAATGGCAATTTCTTTTTGAACGAATCTTGTAGATATAATTCACCATATTCTTTGCGCGCTTTAAAATCTTTAAACGTTGAATTGATAAGATTTTCCAATATTAAACTCGAAAAACTAAGTGAATATGAATTGAGAATTAAAAAATAATTTTTACGGTCGAGTAACTGCGCAACTTCTTTTAACAGTTGATTGATATCGCGTTCCAATTTCCAGTTTTCGCCTTTTGCTCCAACGCCAAATGCCGGTGGATCGAGAATAATTCCATTGTAGGTATTTCCGCGAGCTATTTCTTTTTGAACAAATTTACGAGCATCTTCAACAATCCAGCGAATATCAACTTTATTGGATAATGATAAATTTTCGTTTGCCCAAGTAACAACTTGTTTTACCGAATCGACATGCGTAACCTTTGCTCCAGCTGCTCTTGCTGCCACCGACGAAATTCCAGTATAAGCAAATAGATTCAAGAACTTAGGTTCCGGAACTCCCATTTTTTTGACATTTTGTGATATGTAATCCCAGTTAACGGCTTGTTCGGGAAATACTCCAACATGTTTAAAACTTGTAAGTTTAAGTTTAAATGCTAATGAAAGTGGTTGATATCCAATTGTCCATTCTTCGGGCATTGAACCATATTTATCCCAATCGCCCGAATTGTTCGATTTGAAATTAAATTTTACCGTTGCACGCTTTTCCCATTCTTTATATGATAGAGTTCTATCCCATATAGCTTGTGGTTCGGGACGAATGGTAATATATTTACCAAATCGCTCAAGCTTTTCGAATTCGCCCGAGTCAATTAATTCGTAATCGTCCCAATGTTGTGGTGTTAGATATAGCATCTTTTATAGTTTTTATTCAAATTTTATAGCTTCTGCAGGACTTATTTTTGTTATAATAAACGAAGGCAAAAGTAACATCAAAACAGTTACCACCAACGTTCCAATATTTAAAAGTATTATTGGTATAATTTGTAGATTAATTGGCACATAACTAATAAAATACGATTCGGCATTTAGTGGAATTATTTTGAAATAATATTGCAAAATGCAAAGTCCAATGCCAAGAATATTTCCCCAAAGTAATCCCCAGCCAACAATAAATGCCGCATTGTATAAGAATATTTTACGTATACTCACATTCTTTGCGCCAAGTGCTTTAAGTATTCCAATCATATTGGTCTTTTCAAGTATGATGACTAAAAGTCCCGAAATCATGTTCATTCCTGCAACGAGAATCATCAAGATTAAAATTACCCAAACATTCATATCGAGCAACGAGAGCCAATCGAAAATTTGTGGATTCAATTCTTTAATCGTTTGTAGTTTCAACTTCGAACCATCGGGCAAAAAGCCATATCCAACCTCGTCTTGAACTGCTTGTGCCATTTGTGGAAGATTATCGAAATCGTCAATCGAAATCTCGTAACCACCGATTTGATTTTTGTTCCAATTATTGAGCTTTTGAATATGAGAAATGTCTGCTAAAATCATTTTCTTATCATATTCTTCGAAATTTGTGCAATAAATACCAGCAACCTTAAATACTCGAAATCGAATACTTTCGGTTGTCGATTTCGGAATAAACGAAGTTGTAAAGGTTTGTCCAAGTTTTAGATTCAGCAGATTTGCAAAATATTTCGAGATATAAACCTTATTAGTGGCACTATCATCTTTTACCTGAAAAGTCTGACCTTCAACTAAATTTTCTTTAAAAAAGGACCAATCGAAATCAGATCCTACTCCTTTAATAAGAACTCCTTGAACTTTGTCTTTCGTTTTAATGATTCCTGATTTGATGGCATAAACCTGTACATGTTTAATTCCCGATAGCTTTTTTATCTTGGAAATACAATCCAAATTCTTGTTAATCGGTGCCATTTCGTACGATGAATTAATCTCATAATTAACCAGTTGAAGGTGTGCGCCAAACCCAATAACCTTATTTCTGATGGTCGATTTGAATCCTGTAACAATTGCTACGGATATAATCATCATGGCAACGCTTATTGCAATAGCAATCTTTGCAATTTTTATAATTGGTTTTGATATATTTGCATGGTTGTTGCCCGATAATATTTTTCGAGCAATAAAAAGTTCTAAGTTCAAATCATCACTTTTTAGTAGATTTGGCACAAATATAAAACAAAAATATGAAGCATCGGTTTCGACTTTGGTTTTTGAGTTTTTTGTTACTTTCGAAATCGTTTGCTCAATCTGGGATTATTCCAGCTGACAATAGAACGGAACAATATTTACCATTGCTAAAAGGCAAAAATATTGCTGTCGTTGCTAATCATACTTCTTTCATTAACAAAAAAAATATTGTCGATTCACTCCTTTCACTTGGCATAAAAATTAAAGTTATTTTTAGTCCTGAACATGGATTTCGTGGAATTGCTGACGCTGGGGAAGTTGTAAATAATTCTATCGATTCACTGACTCAATTGCCCGTTATTTCTTTGTATGGAAATTATCACAAACCAAAGAAAGAAGATTTACAGGGTGTTGATGTTGTCCTTTTTGACATCCAAGATGTTGGAGTTCGATTTTATACTTACATTTCTACAATGCATTATGTAATGGAAGCTTGTGCAGAACAAAGTATTCCATTTGTAGTTCTCGATCGTCCAAATCCTAACGGCTATTATGTTGATGGTCCAGTTTTGAAAATTCAATTTCAATCGTTTGTTGGAATGCATCCTGTGCCAATTGTTTATGGAATGACCATTGGTGAATATGCGAAAATGGTAAATGGTGAAGGTTGGTTGGCTGGCGGAAAACGTTGCAAACTGACAGTCATAGAATGTGTTGGATACACGCATTCATCTAGAATTGATATTCCGATTAAACCATCTCCTAATTTGCCAAATGCTTTATCAATTAAACTCTATCCAACACTTTGCCTTTTCGAAGGAACGGTGATGAGTGTTGGACGAGGAACCGATTATCCATTTCAAGTTGTTGGTCATCCTGGATTTAATGTTAATGGTTTCACCTTCAAACCACGAAGTATTTCTGGTGTTTGCAAGGTGCCATTATTTATTGGACAAACTTGCAATGCAATCGATTATCGTTCAAAACGTGCTTTCCCCGCTTTCGAAGAAGGAAAAATCAATATCGAAATAGTTCGATTTGCATATAAAAATACGACTTTAAAAGAAAAACAGGTATTCTTCAACTCATTCTTTAATCGACTTTGTGGAAATGAAGAGTTGAAACAACAATTAATCGACAACGTTCCCGAAACTCAAATCAGAGCTAGTTGGAAAAACGATCTCGATGTCTTTAAATTAATCAGAAGCAAGTATTTACTCTATAAAGATTTTTAAAAATGAATGCTGATTTACTTATAAAAAATGCCTTAATTGTTACTGTCGATAAAGACGATAGACTTTTCGAAAATGGTTCAATTATCGTTTCTGAAGGTAAAATAATTACACTTGGCGATGCCGAAATTGCAAATGGTTATTCCTGCAAAAAAACAATCGATGCCAAGGGAAATATTGTGATGCCAGGACTGGTAAACGCGCACACCCACATTCCAATGACAATGTTTCGTGGAATGGCGGACGACATGCCTTTGCAAAAATGGTTGAACGAATATATTTTTCCTGCTGAAGCAAAATTTTTGAATTCTGAAAATGTAAAAATAGGTGCCGAAATTGCCATTTACGAAATGATTCGTTTTGGCACAACCTGCTTTGCCGATATGTATTATTTTGAAGATGAAATTGCTGAACTCTGCGAACAAATTGGCATTCGATGTTTATTGAGCGAAGGTATTTTAGATTTTCCTGTTCCAAATAATCCAACACCTCAGCATGCGTTGGATATCACCGTTCGTCTCATAGAAAAGTATAAAAAATCGCATCTTATTAACTTTGCCTTTGGACCTCACAGTCCTTATACTTGTTCAGAAGAATGGCTTAAAAAGGGACGTGAATTAGCTAATCAATACGATGTTCCTTACCATATCCATCTTTCCGAAACATCGCACGAATATGAACTTTCAATTGAACATCACGAATTAACGCCATTGCAACATCTCGACAAAATGGGCTGTCTTGATGGAAAAACAATTGCTGCTCATTGTGTGTATTTTAGTGAGGAAGATGTTGCCTTAATGGTTAAGAAAAATGTTCATGTTGTCAATAATCCGCAAAGCAATCTTAAATTAGTAAGTGGTGTTGCACCAGTTCCATTTATGCAAAGAGCTGGTGGCAATGTTGCTTTGGGAACCGATGGAGCTGTTAGCAATAATTCACTCAACATGTTTACCGAAATGAAAGTTGCTGCTTTAATTCACAAGCTCAATCATCACGATCCAACTGCAGGCAATGCCCATGATGTTGTTAAGATGGCTACGATTAATGGCGCAAAAGCTCTTTCGCTCGATACTATTACAGGTTCATTGGAAGTAGGGAAGTGTGCCGATATTATTATAGTTGATATCAATCAAGCGCATGCACAACCGTTATACAATGTGTATTCTCAAATCGTGTATGCACTTTGTGGTCACGATGTTGATACCGTAATTGTTGACGGGAAAATTCTGTTAGAAGATAAGAAACATTGCTGTGGAAATATGCAATCAGCGATTGATAAAATGAAGCTTTTGGCAAATAAAATAAGGAAAACCCTGTAGAGACGTTGCCTGCAACGTCTCATGTGATAATTTTCTTTAAATCATATATACTTTACAGTTATACCCCAAACGTTTTCAATCCATCAAAATTTAAGGTCGCAAAATAATCTTTAATCGTTTCAGCTCTACGAATTTCAACAACCGAATTATCTGGTCGTAATAACAATTCTGCAGAACGGAATTTTGCATTGTAATTGAATCCCATTGCATGTCCGTGAGCTCCGGAATCATGAATAACAATGATATCGCCAGCTTCGGTTTTTGGTAAATTCCTATCGATTGCAAATTTGTCGTTATTTTCGCATAATGAGCCGGTTACATCATAGGTTTCGTTTTTATCAACATTTTCCTTGCCCAAAACGGTAACATGATGATAAGCACCATATAATGCTGGACGCATTAGGTCTGCCATACAAGCATCCAAGCCAACATATTTTTTGTAGGTTTCTTTCATGTGCATTACGGTTGTAACTAAATAACCATAAGGTCCCATGATGAATCTTCCGGATTCAAGAAATAGTTTTACATCAGGATGTCCATTGCCTATAATGATTTTTTCGTACAAAGCTTTAATTCCTGAACTAACAATCTGTAAATCAACTTCCGATTGTTCTGGACGATATGGAATACCAATACCACCGCCAAGATTTACAAATTCGAAGGTTATACCAACTTCTTTACTAATGGCTATGACTAAATCGAAAAGTAATTCAGCTGTTTCTATGAAATATTGAGGATTTAATTCGTTCGATGCTACCATTGTATGGATACCAAAACGTTTTACCCCTTTTGCTTTCAACATTCGGTAACCATCGAACAATTGCTCGCGAGTAAAACCATATTTCGCTTCTTCGGGATGACCAATAATATGGTTTCCTTCTTTTAATGAACCTGGATTGTAGCGGCAACAAATCAATTCAGGTAATCCCGCACATTTTTCAAGAAATTCGATGTGCGAAATATCATCAAGGTTTATGATAGCACCAAGTCTTTTCGCTTGAATAAATTCTTCAGCAGGTGTATCGTTCGATGTAAACATAATGTCTTCACCACTACTATCAATGCTTGCAGCCAATTCCATTTCTGGCCCCGAACTACAATCGACCCCAAAACCTTCGGCTTTCAAAATCTTCATCAAATAAGGATTGGGTGTTGCTTTTACCGCAAAATATTCCTTAAAACCTTTATTCCACGAGAAAGCATCAACCAATTTGCGAGCGTTAGCACGAAATGCTTTTTCATCGTAAATATGAAATGGTGTTGGATGATTTACAATCACTTTTTGGATAAATTCCTTGTTGAAAGGTAGATTTTTAGTGCTCATTTTATTTTAAAATTTAAGTTGCAAAGGTAAAGAATATCATTGAAAAACAACTACTGAGGCTTGCATTTAGCTTCTACATATTGTAAAATTAAATTCTTTTTATTGTCGTCGATTTTAGCTTTTTTCTGCATTTTTATCATTGCCGTCTCCCATTCTTGTTTCGTTAATTTCGTAGGATCTTTTAATTGATGACATGAAGCACATGAATTGCTATATAATTCCCTGCCTTTTTGCAGATTTTGCAACGAGACATTACTTGTCGTAGCATCATTTTCGGTCGGAACATACAGTTGAACTGCAGCACAACCAGTAACTCCAATCGCTAGAGCTATTCCGATAATAAGATTTTTAGAATGCATATGATATAATTAAACGTGTTTGTAAATGTTCATGATCTTTTAATTCTAATCCTTTACCCTTCAAATCAGCAATTTGTGGCATATCTATGTTTTCGTATTGTATTGATACAAAAGTATGATCTAGGAATGGCGAATGTAATCCCTAAAAATTGGGGTTTATTTTAAATTGTCGGTATTAATGTCTTTAATTTCAATGATTTGCTTAATAACGGCATACATTGTCAAACCCGAAATGGTTTTTATTCCCAATTTTTCAGAAATATTTTTACGATGCGAAATGGCTGTATGTGTACTGATAAATAAATCGTTAGCTATCTCTTTATTGGTATAACCAAGTGCAACCAGTTTTAATACATCAATTTCGCGAGGCGTTAATTCTGGAGTATGATGATGAATTTCTTCATCGGTAAATGATGAAATACCTTGTTGTATTTTTTGCTGAATCGATTCAATACTTTCGTTAATGTTTAGTGTATCTGCTGATGTATTAGTGTTGCTGAATATCAGATATTTAATTGTATTTGCTTTTTCATAATGTTTTTCAATAAATGGTTGATTTTCTTCTAGTAAATCTTCGGGAATTATAATAATCAAGTATCCCAACAAATGGGGATAATCGAAAAAGTCGTCGACCGATTTAATAACAATTGGCTCAATTCCCAATTCATTGACAATCGAATACAAGCCTTTAAGAATCGTTTCGGAGCGATTAAAAAGTATAATATGAACCGTTTTATTTGTCATTGCTCGCTATCGAATTATTAATTAAAGCATTCACTCTTGGATACAAAATTCGTTCTTCGATGCGTGCATGGTCTTTAATATCTTTCTCGAATCGAAAAATAGCCATGGCAAATGCATTACAATTATATGCGTCTATGAGTGGTGGTAAATATTTAATCAACAGGTTTTTAATATCAATAATCTTATCATCGAGTTGCGAATGTATATTTACAAAATTAAAATCACTAAGATTTTTTTTAATTGGAATACCCGAATGCACTTTAGTATTTAATTCAAGAATAATCGGAAAGATATTTTTTTCTTCATTTTCGATATGTTTGTAGTATTCCTTTTTGAAATTCACAAACATTTTTTCAAGCAAAACTAATATTTCGTTTTGATTTGAATTTTGTTGAATCAAAAGATTAAATAAGCGTTCGATTTCGGGTAAAATATATTCTCGATAATACTTGTGTGTTTCAACAAGATATGTAATTATATCTGTGATTTTGAAATGTGTAAACTTATGTTCTGGGAAATAGTTTTCGCTATGATATACATTTAAAATGCCGAGAAAAAATCCCGTATCAATGTTATTTTGTGTGCAAGCTTGAGCTACCGTAATATCGCCAAATCCTAGTTTTATTCCAAAACGATGAAGCACCGGAAGTAAATCACAATCATGTTCAATGATTTCAATGATTTTATGTTGAGCGTTGAATATACTCATAATCATTTTTGTTGGTTTTTAAATGTCAAATTAGCATGTTTCAGAATAAGCATATTTTTAAAATTCTTAAATTTTTCGTGGCTTTACGTTTTCTGCTTCTGAGATTTTGTTTATATTTGCTTATCTGTTACATTTTAATTAATAGCTTCCTTTTTGAATTCGTCGGAATACGTTTAGCCACCCTAAATTGATTCCGACGATTCTTTTTTTATCGTGACACGATTGTCATACTGAGCTTGTCGAAGTATCAGCTTTTACACAATCAGTTTATCAATATTTTTTACAGCTTCAGTCAATAATGCAATAGCAAATTTCACATCCGATTTATGTACCATTTCTATAACCGAATGAATATGTCGCGTTGGGATTGAAATTGCTCCAGCAATTGCTCCGCCTTTTACCATTTTTTGAAGATTTGCGGTATCGGTTCCACCAGCTGGCAATAGTTCTGGTTGCCATTTTATTGCAGCATTATCGGCCGATTTTTTCAAATATGCCACCATTCGCTGATCGGCAATAACCGACGAATCCATTATTTTTATTGCAGCACCTTCACCCAATTTCGACACTTGTTCGTGAGCCTGACTTCCTGGTACATCGAATGCTATAGTTGTATCAATTGCAATTCCAAAATCGGGTTGAATTTGCAACGAAGCAACTTGTGCACCACGTAATCCAACTTCTTCTTGAACCGTAAATACGGCATAAGTATCATATGGTAATTCTGTGTTTTTTAATTGTGCTAATGCTTCAATCAAAACATAAACAGAAATTCTATTATCAAGCGATTTTCCATTAATACAGTCGCCCATTTCAATAAGTTCACGCTCGCGAGTTACAGAATCGCCTATCGAAACAATTTTTACAACCTCTTCTTTTTTCATTCCAAGATCGATGTAATAATCGGTAAGTTTCATCGCTTTCCCTTTTTCATCTTCCGACATTAAATGGATTGGTTTTGAACCCATAACTCCAATAATATCTTTCTTGCCATGAATAATAACGCGTTGTGCTGTTAGTGTTTTCGGGTCGAATCCACCAAGTGGAATGAATCGAATAAAACCATTATCGTCAATGTGCGAAACAATAAAACCAATTTCGTCCATGTGAGCAGCCAACATTATTTTCTTCGATTGTTTTCCTTTGCGAAAAGCAACGATATTTCCCATATTATCGACAGTTATTGAATCAACATTTGGGGTAATTTCTTTTATAATTACTTCACGAATTCTATTTTCAAATCCTGGAGCTCCTGCTGTTTCGCTTATTATTTTTAATAAATCTATTCTTAAATCTGTATTCATTTCTGTGTTTTTAAAATTGGATTATCACCGTTAAACAAAGATAGATAAAAATCCATCACATTTTTGTTGTGCCATAACGACACAATCAAAACAGTTAGTATATTTGACACATGGACTCTCAACAAATTACATACGAAATTCCACCATCGAAAGGTCGGCGATTTGCTTTTGGCGATATTCATGGTTGTTTTAAAACATTATTGGCTTTACTTAATAAAATCAAAGCTACTGACGACGATCAATTATTCTTTCTTGGCGATATGATTGACCGAGGAAAGCATTCGGAATTGGTGCTTGATTTTTTAATTCATGGTCAGGAAATCAATAAAAATGTATTCTGTTTACGGGGAAATCATGAGCATTATTTGCTAAATATTATAGACAAACTTGATGAGGAAGAACCTCAAATTTTTGTGAGTAAAAACAATTTACATTTCATTTTTGATCGTCATAAAACGATGAAAAAGAAATATTTCGACTTTTTAAATACGCTTCCATATTATTTTGAATTACCTAATCAATTTTTGGTTCATGCTGGTTTCGATTTCACCAGTAATCCATTTAAAAATCTAGATGCAATGATCACAATGCGTGATTTTAAATCGAACCCAAAATATTTTGGCGATAAAAGAGTTATAATCGGACATACACCAATTGTACTTTCGGAAATTGAAAATTCAGTGCAAAAGAACGCAACTGTTATAAACATTGATAACGGCTGTGTGTTTGCAGAAAGATTTCCGGGAAAAGGACATTTGGTTTGCATCGATTTGGATACGTATAAAGTCTACTATCAAAAAAATATAGAGTAAATGAAGTTTCAAAGCATTGAAAATAGTCTGAAAAAACTTTTGGTAGTTGTTCTATCAACTGCCATTTTTCAATGTTTTTCGCAAAATTACAATCGATTTTACGATCAAGGTCAGATAGAATTTAATAAGAAAAACTTTTATCAAGCTGCGAAATTATTTGAAGAGTCGCATACTATGATTCCCGATGTATCGGCCATTACATACAAGCTAGCTGAATCGTTATATTTTGCTCACAGTTACGAACGAGCTTTGGATTATTTTACCGAAGTAATAACTAAAAGTCCTGGGAAATTTCCGATGGCATATTTTTATCAAGCGGAATTGCAAAAAACCTTGAAACAATATAGCGATGCAATGTCGTCATATAAATATTACAACCATTTTTTTACCGAAAATACAGAATATAATATCAAATCGCAGAAACAGATTTTAAGTTGCGATTTTGCAATGAAAAATAATGTGCTCTCTGCAACAGCAGTAAGGAAACTATCTGCTCCCATAAACACAATGTTTAGTGAAATAAATATTGCTGAATTTGGTGATTCAGTTCTCCTCTACAGCGCATTATCTCCCAATAATGATAGCACTGAATTTCCTGCAAAAATGTTTTTCAATAAGCATGTTTACATTTACGAATCGCTAATTCGAAATATTAATGAGATGAAACTCGATGTAATCGATCTCAGCATTTCAACAGATCAAAAAACAGCATTTTTCTGTGCTTGTACCGATACAATTGGAAGTAAAGATTTTAAAATCTATAGTTGTGTTTTCGATTCTATGAAATGGAAAAAGCCAGAACTCTGTCCCGAACAAATAAATCTTGATGGCTATCGAAGTACTCAACCATATTTTACCAAAATTGGAGGAAAGGATTATTTGTTTTTTGTTTCCGATCGTCCCGGTGGGCAAGGGAATCTTGATATTTGGTGTTCACAATGGTTATACAATCGCTTTCTAAAACCGGTAAATCTTGGAAATACTGTAAATACGATAGGAGAAGATGTAACGCCATTTTATGATACCGTTTCATCAACGTTGTATTTTAGTTCAGAACTTCATAAAGGTTATGGTGGTTTCGATATTTTTTCGTCCACGGGTGTTCCCGGAAATTGGTCAGAACCAAAAAACCTTGGATTACCAATAAACAGTTCATTTAACGAAGTCTATTTTTCTATAAGTCAAAATAAAAAGAGAAGCTACTTTACCTCTGATAGAGATCCAATAAAAATTGATGGAAGTAATTATTATTTTAATGATTTTTACTATTTTAATAATACATTTGATTCAACGAAAATTGAACTAAAAAAAGATTCACTTCTAGCAAAAGTACCTATTTCCGTTACTGCTTCTTCAAAACAAATACTTGCGCTCAATGAATCGATTTCGATAAATTCTCAAGTTGCATCAAGCACGAATACTTATGGGATTTACTTCGATCATAATCAACCTGAAATAAATGCTAATTCCGATTACGAAGCGTTATTGTCACAATATCTTAAAATTCTCGAATCAAAATCAAAAGACTTTTCTGTTCTCCAAATTCAAAAATCATTTTCAGAATTTACAGATAGATTAAAAAGTTTTATTCCTTTTGTTAAAAAAGGTGTAAAAATTGAGATTCAATTAAAAGCGTTTACCAGCCCCACAGGAAATCAATTATACAATACACAATTGGCACAGCGACGAGTTGATATTGTCATACATTTTATTGAAACCTATAAATCAGGAATTTTAAAATCAGGCATAAAAATTACTATCTTACCTCCTGAAGTCCCCGTTTCAAAAGATGTCTCTGAAAATGAAGGTATTCAAATGGCTTCTCAAAGAAAGGTTGAAATAAAATTCATTCAACAAAAATAACATTGGCACGTTAGTTGCATCTGTTATTTTGTATAAATACAATACATACTACAATGAAAAAGATAGCATTTTTAATCGGAATTATTACACTTTTAAGTGGCTTTACTGAAGTTGATGTTGACACAAGTCAAACAATTCCCAATAATGCTTATGTTGAAGGTGAAAAGCTGAAATATTCGATGTATTATGGTTGGCTTGATGGTGGAACAGCATCTTTGAGTATTTCAAGAACAAATATTGAGGGGCGGAATATCTTACATGCTAAAGCAATTGCAAAAACAGCAGGCTTGGCCGATAAAATCTACAATGTAAATGATATTTATGAAAGTTATATTGATGAAAATACAGGCAAACCTGTTTTAGCGATAAGGAGTATTAGTGAAAAAAAATATCGTTTTTATGATGAAATCACTTTTCTACATAATAAAAATCAGATTAAAAGTATACGGAAAGGTGTTCAAGACGTACCAAAAAATATCTTTGATTTTGTGTCAGCGTTTTATTATTCACGGAGAGCATTATTCGGCAATGCAAGCGTTGGTGATACTATAAAATTCAATACCTATTTTGATGATAAAGTGTATCCAATAGCTGTGAGATATTTAGGAAAAGAAAAAGTTGAAACAAAAGCTGGGAAATTTAAGGCTTTGAAATTTCGTCCAATTGTTGAAGCTGGTAGGATTTTCGATACCCCTGATGATATGACCTTTTGGGTGTCAGACGATCAAAACTTTGTGCCGCTTCGAATTCAATTCGATTTATTTGTTGGATCCTTGAAATGCGATTTGATTGAATATAGTGGATTGAAAAGTCAACTAGCAAAAATTAATTAACTAGAAAAGGAGACCATTTAAATCTCCTTTTTTATGCCATATTTTTAATAATTTCTTTCGCAATTTCAGAAAATTCTTCCTGCGATAATTTGAGCTTTTCTTTTCGAAAATCTAAATCATCAATTCCGTTTATTGGACATAAATGAATATGACAATGAGGAACTTCAAGTCCAATAACTGCAATTCCAATGCGTTCGCAACTAATGGTTTTTTCTATCGCTTTTGCAATCTTTTTCGAGAAAATCATCATCTTAGAAAGGGTTTCGTCGTCTAAGTCGAAAATATAATCGACTTCAATTTTAGGAACAACTAAAGTATGACCTTTAGCAAGTGGCGAAATGTCAAGAAATGCGAAGAAATCTTCGTTTTCAGCAACTTTATAACAAGGAATTTCGCCATTAATTATTTTTGAAAAAATGGTCGCCATACTATTTATCGGGTTATTTCTATGATTTCAAAATTCATAATTCCAGCAGGAGCTTTAACCTCTACAATATCGCCTACTCTTTTGCCCATCAGAGCTTTTGCAATAGGAGTGCTTAGTGATATTTTGCCTTGTTTTAAATCAGCTTCCGATTCAGAAACAAGCATATAAACCATTGTAGCTGCATTTTTTGTGTTTTTGATTTTTACTTTCGATAAAATCTGAACAATGGTTAAATCAGTAACTAAGCTATTATCAATGATTCTTGTCGTTGATAACGTTTCTTTTAATCGAGAAATTTTTAATTCTAACAATCCTTGAGCTTCTTTCGCAGCATCATATTCCGCATTTTCAGATAAATCACCCTTATCGCGAGCTTCAGCAATTTGTTTCGAAGCATTCGGTCTTTCAACTCCTATTAGATGATCGAGTTCTTCTTTCATCCTTTTTAATCCTTCTTCTGTAACGTAAGAATAATTTGACATATTCAAGTAGATTAGATAAATACAAAATAAAAAGAACCCTGTGTTTGACACAAGATTCTCTTCAAAAATTAGACTGCAAAGATATTATATTTTCAATTCAGAAAACAATTTTGATTTAATATTATTCTTTCATTTCTATCGCACTATTTCTTTTTGTGCCTAAACCATATTCCAACTCTTCGCCAAAAAGAAGGCCGTTCTCCGGTGTTTAAGGTTGTGGATTTTTTTGAATTTTCTTTCATGCGTTTTCGCACTTTTTTGCTCTGAAGTTTATCATGAAATTGTGTGTAATTTTTCTTCTTATCAATCTCATCTTGTTTCAGCTTTTTGCCTAATTCTTTTTTTGTTAATTGTTTGTTTGGATCGATAGCTTTTCTTCTTTTCTTGTCACGTTTTGCTGCTTTTTGTTCTGGACTTCCCGATGGTTTCCATACTTTATCTTTGCCGGGAACTGCTTTTCGATTAGCGTCTGATTCTGATGCTTGCCCCATAACGCTTTTTGTGCAAATTGTCGAAAGTATAATTATTATTAAAAATGTAAGTTTTCTCATTCTATTGCGTTTATCTACAATTAACTATCTTTGCATAATTTCAAAGTGTAAAAATAGTATTTATTTGTAATATTATATAATGATGAGGCTGTTTACAATAATCATATCTCTTCTTTTGGTACTCTTCGCTTGCAAAAAAGATCAAAATCCAGTTCCTCGTACTGGAGATAATTTTTGGATTTATAATATCAATAGTGATCCAGAATACACAAAGCTTTTAGCTCCATTTAATGCCTTAATTTATACCGGAGGATATCTTAAAAATGGGATAATTGTCTATCGAGTTAAAATGGAAGAAGCTGTTGATGATTTTGTTGCTTACGATAGAACTTGTACCTATGAAGCAAATACTTGTGTAATGGAATGGACTCAAAAGGATAATTATTATTGTACGTGCAAATGTTGTAAATCGAGGTTTAATTTAACGGGTGGATACATGGAAAAAGGACCTGCAAAGTTCTCACTTCGGAAGTTTAATTGCGATTATATTGATGGGAGCTTACATATTTACTAATTTATTGTGCTGGATATTAGTTGTTTGATAATTATTTTAAAAAAAATGCAAAAAATAATTATCAAACTATTGACCTGAATTAAAACTGTAGTATATTTGCAAACCCAAAACGTAATGGTTTGGTAAATAAAAATGGCTCGTTCGTCTAGGGGTTAGGACGCCAGGTTTTCATCCTGGTAGCAGGGGTTCGATTCCCCTACGAGCTACAATTTAAAAAATTAATACATAACCAAATGGCAAATCACAAATCA
>Ga0302292_1000561_pt1 | contig 26128 bp, 22 predicted proteins | sample III_Fen_N2_1_FD_194553 | JGI IMG/M metagenome (GOLD analysis project Ga0302292, IMG submission 194553) | Peat permafrost microbial communities from Stordalen Mire near Abisko, Sweden - III_Fen_N2_1 | ecosystem: Environmental > Terrestrial > Soil > Wetlands > Permafrost | place: Sweden: Abisko...
GCCACCACTTTCGCGAATCACAGGTGCCGATTCGCCGGTTATGGCCGATTCGTCAACACTGGCAATGCCTTCAACCACTTCGCCATCCGAAGGAATTACCTCACCGGCATCGCAAATAACTACATCACCTTTCCGTAATTCAGGAGCAGCAACCGATTCTTCCTTGCCACCCACCAGCCTGCGTGCCATGGTTTGCACACGGCTTTTCCGTAAACTATCGGCCTGTGCTTTGCCTCTTCCTTCGGCTATGGCTTCCGAAAAATTGGCAAACAGCACCGTAAACCATAACCAGATGGCAATTTGCAAATTGAAATTCGAAAAATTTCCGGAGAAAAGTCCGCTGATTACAGTAAAAGTGGTCAATACCGATCCAATGCCAACCATGAAAATGACCGGATTTTTAATCAGAATAACCGGATTTAATTTGATGAAGCTATCTTTTGTTGCCTGAATCAATATCTTTTTATTGAATAGGCTATTAATTTGTCGTGTACTCATTTTGTCAGAAATTAAAAGGTTATTCCACTATTCATTAGCAAATGCTCAATAATAGGCCCCAATGACAAAGCCGGAAAATAAGTCAATCCACCAACAATCAGGATAACTGCAATCAGCAGACCTGCAAAAAGCCAGTTGTCGGTGCGAAAAGTACCTGCCGATTCGGGAGTAATATTCTTTTTGGCCAGGCTTCCGGCAATCGCCAAAACCGGGATAATTACCCCGAAACGACCAATCAGCATTCCGATTCCAAGCGTCAGATTGTAAAAAAGGGTATTGGCATTGAGCCCGGCAAAAGCGCTACCGTTGTTCCCGGCTGCCGATGAGAAGGCATACAGTATTTCAGAAAAGCCATGCGGTCCGGCATTGTTAAGGCTCGATAAACCATAACTGCTAACCGCAGCCCAAGCCGTAAAAATCAAAATTACAAAACTTGTTGAGAGGTTCGCAACTATTGCCATTTGCACTTCGAAAGCGCCTATTTTTTTTCCCATGTATTCGGGGGTTCGCCCAACCATCAACCCTGCGATAAATACGGTCAGGATTACAAATACAAACATCCCATATAACCCTGCACCTACACCACCAAAAATTATTTCGCCCAGCATGATATTGATCATGGTTACGAGACCAGCCAGCGGCGAAAGGCTGTCGTGCATGGCATTGACAGAACCATTGGAGGCATCAGTTGTAGCAGTTGACCAAATTACACTGTTAGTTATTCCAAACCGGGTTTCTTTGCCTTCCATCGAACTTAGGTGACCAAAGACCGGATTGGTAGAATATTCTCCATATAATGAAATTGCCAAACCAACCACAAACAGTAACATCATCACCGAAAAAATAGTCCATCCCTGTCGGGTTGAGCCTACCATTTTTCCATACGTATAGGTAAGTGCTGCCGAAATAAGAAGAATGGCAAACATCTCCAAAAAATTGCTGAAAGGTGTTGGGTTTTCGAACGGATGCGCACTGTTGGCATTAAAAAATCCACCGCCGTTTGTGCCGAGTTGTTTGATTGCAATTTGTGAAGCTGCCGGTCCCATCGGAAGTACCTGATTGGCTCCCTGCAAGGTATGAACCGTTTGGTACGAGCTGAAATTCTGAACAACTCCCTGACCCACCAAAACAACAGCAAACAGAATTGAAAGTGGTAAAAGTATATACAAAGTTGAGCGGGTAAGGTCGGTCCAGAAATTACCCAATTTATCGGTGTTTTTGCGCGAAACGCCTCTTAATACCGCAATAATTACAGCGATTCCGGTTGCTGCACTAACAAAATTTTGAACCGTCAATCCAATCATTTGCACGAAATAACTCAGTGTGGTTTCACCGGCATATCCCTGCCAGTTGGTGTTGGTCATAAAACTTACCGCCGTATTGAAGGCCGAATGCCACGAAACATTTGCAAGATTTGCAGGATTCAAGGGTAATTGTGCCTGAAATAGCTGAATCAGGAATACAAATAGAAATCCGACCAAATTAAATAAGAGCAATCCGAAAGTATACGACTTCCAGTTGGTTTCTTCTTCAGGATTTACCTTGATGATTTTATAGATCAGTTTTTCGAGCCAACCAAACACAGGGTGCATGATATGTTTATCGCCTGTGAAGACCTTGTACATGAATTTGCCAAGGACAGGTGTTAAGCCAATTAATAAGGCAATGAAAAGAATTATCTGAAAATAGTCTAATGTTGTCATATTGATTTATGTTTTATTTAGAAAGTTATACCAAATACTAAATAGATATCGTCTTTCTGCGGATTAAAGCCTAATGTAGCCTTTAATGGCAACGAATAATTATCAGTAATCTTTAAAGACTTCGTACTGGTTGCCCCAATGTTGACAACACTAAAGCCGGTAACTCCGCCATAACCATCACCATAATATCCGTCAGCAGGCGTAATACCCACAAAAGGACTGAAATATTTACCTGCATACCCCAGCTCGACATAAGTAGAATAAGCTTGTTTCTCCGGATTTTGAGCCTCCAGGTTGGCATCATACTTTTTATCGGCGCCTGCCAGCATCACATTTGCAGCGATACTCACCGGAAATGATTGAGGCCCCGAAAAAGCTACCGAACCTTCGAAAATCTGATTGGTTGTCGTATTCTTGTAATTGAAGTAACGAAGACCCGTAGTTGTTGTATTTAACCAGTAATAGTCCGTTACAGTAAATTTTAAAGGACCAGCAGCATATGAAGCATACAGGTCAGCTTCTTTATAGCTTCCGGTAAAATCAGTCGATCCCCATGCACCAATTTCAAGTCCGCCATTGACAAAAGCCAATGTAGGCTGAAAATTTGGGGTTGGAGTTAATGTAGATAAAACTCCGCGCCAAACATAACTACTTACCAAATCGGCAGTAACTTTAAATGTGGAAGTTGAAATTGAATCTGCTGTCTGTGCTTTGGCAGAGAAAGTAATTACAACACAGGTTATAATTACAAGAATTGTTTTGAACAAAGAGTGTTTGGGTTTCATAGATTAGAATTTTTCAGGCTTAATTAGTGCATAGATTAAATATGCAAACAGAAAGATCGTGAGCAACCCTCCAATAATATACCATACCGGACTGTTCATTTCACCGGCCTTTGAGCCGCCTTCAATCGCAGGTGGCACAACTCCTAAAATAAAATTTAATGTTTTCATGTTGTATTCTTTTTGTACAATACAAATATGAATATTATTATGTAAGGGTTTTATAAAGATTTGGGAAAGAGGTATAAGGATTTTATAAAGAGAGATGTGGGTGGAATGAGGCATACACATGTCCGTTCGCGTTCGACTGAGCTCACGCCGAAGTCTAAAGCGGAACAGCCTGTCCCGATTTTTCTATCGGGAGCAAAGGATATTGCATTGAATGAAAATGGCTTTTAATCGAAGCGCTATCCTTTGCCGTCACATTTATGTGACGGACTCGATATGCCCATTCGTTTGGGGCTTTAGCCCTGAATGAGTCAAATCAATATTCTAACAGGCTTCCCAAACCACAACTGTGGTAGCTCTCCTTTTCCAATTTTGAACCCAGCCACAGGTGTGGTCGCCTTCCTTTTCTCATTTTGAAGCAAACCACAACTGTGGTAGGCTCCCTTTTTCCATTTTGGACCAAACCACAGCTGTGGTTGGGTTGCTTTTCATGAATTGGCCCAAACCACAGTCGTGGTCAGGTTCTATTTTTAAAATCCGGCAAAACCACAGCTTTGGTCGGTAATTTTCCTATCCTCTGACATTCGCCTTTGCATGTGTTTTCTTTCCTTAAAACAACACAACTACTTAGAAACGTGAATATATTTTCAATTTTACATTGTTGTGATGATGATTTATTGAAAATAATGTGATAAATTAGTACATAATAATTCACCCATAAACAATTCCAACATGAAACTAAAACTTGAACCCTTAAAGACAGCCAACTTGACCAATATGGAAGTTGGTCAGCTAACTGTTCGTCATTTGAGCGATCTTGACACGATTGATCCGGCTTTGAAGACCGATGCACCTTTTAACGCATACACCAACGACCTGGTTCTGCAATTGGGCGAGTACCAGAAAGGACTGGCGCAGGTGCAAAAGAACGAAGAAACCGAAAAGATTGTTGTAGCCGATGCTACTCGCGACAAAGCAGTGAGCGCATTTAATCTGGCACTTAAACTCAATGCAACCTCCGACGATCCTGCCGAGGTGGAAGCAAGCCGCAGCCTGAGTATTTTATTTGGCACTTATAAAAATCTGACGACCTTAAATTATGAAGCCGAAACGCTTGCAATCGACAAGTTGGTAAGCGAACTCACTAGTCCAACATACAGCGGTAAAATCAGCTTACTACAAATGGACCGCTATATAACCCGGCTACAAAATGCCAATGAAGCATTCAAACCGCTCTTTAGCGGTCGTATGGTTGGTAATGCCATGACCGAAACTTACGACATGAAAATCCTTCGCACCGCGATGCTGAATAAATACAGCGACTTTGCCAATTATGTGCTGGCTATGGCCAAAGCTACCGACAACCCATTATTTGCCAATGCGCTGACCCTGCTAAATACCGCCCGGAAATATTACGACGATATGGTGGCAAAGCGCACCGTCCCAAAGGCCGAAAAAGCAAAACCGGTTGCATAATATAATTTTTACTTTTGGTGGAATATTAACGATCAGACCCGCTTAGCCTCGTTTGTTGAGGCTGGCGGGTTTTGAGTTATAAATGGAACCATAAAACTAAATAGAAATAATCATGACTAAAACTTTCACTTTTATTAGCCTCTTTTTATTTTCAATAATTGATTTGCCGAACTATATACCTTCATCTAATTGGAATGAGGAAATCATTTTTTCCTTTGTGCTTACAATAAGTTCCATTGTTTTAGCAATATTAACTGGTTTTTTGTATTATGAGAATAAGGCTATTCGGAAACAAAAAACTACCCCGTTTATTATTGCCTTTCTTGAATTCTCTGAAATAGATGAAACTCAAATAATATTAAAGATCAAAAATATTGGTGAGGGATTGGCAAAAAATATCAGTTTCAATTTTAAAAAGGACTACAATTGGATTAGTGAATCGCCTTTATCTGAAAGAGGTGCTTTAAAGCATGGAATTTCATCATTTCCACCGCAATATGAATTAAACTATATTCTTGTTGTTAAAACGACAGAAGTAGACTTTAACGATCAGGATAGCTATATTGAATTCAATATTAAATACGAAAATTCAAAGGGTAAATTGTTTTCTAAAAATAATTACAGATTAAACTTTAATGATATTACCATGCAGGGTTACACAAACCCTCCTTCTACCTATAAACGGGCGCTCATAAATCAATTAAAAGAGATTAATAAACAATTGCAAAAGATACATGACAACTAGAATTCATTCATGTATTGCCATCCCAAGGGATTCCATCCTTCAAAAAAGAGATGGAATCCTTTTTATTAGAACAGATGACAGCGGCCAAATATTGATAGAAGCAGATTGGATCAAACAAAATTCCACCCCGGCTGGGGTCGTTCTTTTTGTGGCTGGGAGTCCGTTCGCGTTCGATTGAGCTCACGCCGAAGTCTAAAGCGAAACGGCAAAGAATATCGCATTAAATGAAAGCTCTGCAAATCTAAGTGCTATTCTTTGCCGTCACATTGATGTGACGGATTTGAGGATTTTAACGGCTTACTCGATCTTAATTGGAAAGATAACGATAGGTATTCCAAATTTAAAGAACCTTTTCTGGATGCCAAAAATGGTATGGTTATGAAGTAATTGCGACATATAAAAGGTCTTGGAGAAAACCAATTGACCGCCAAAGAATGTTGGATTGGGAAGCAATGGCATGAGTTTTTTTACTATCATGTAAACTTCATCAACCGGGTCGGTTCCAATTGTCCAGATGCTTTTACCATAGTATCCGAATTGATTGGCAATTTTTACGTATTTCTTCCCGTCTTCTTTTACCGACTTTTTGAAATGTTCAAGCTCTTCAGAACCCCGGTAAATCTTGGAGTTGATAACTCCTACGCGAACGAATATAAAGTTTTGATAAACTCCTTTAAAACTCTCGTTGATCCTTAAAAAGGTATGAAGTCCCGTTCCACCATAGCCCTTAACCAATATGATTGCAGTTTTTGCATCGGGATTGAATTTTACTGTAGCCGGCTCCTGATGTGGAACATATCCGGGTAATTGTTCCACTGCAACATGAAGGTCGGAGATGGCTTTCTGGCGAATACGATGTAAACGAACTGTTGTCCGGTAATAATGCTTTTTAATCCGGATGGCCAGGAAAACGAACATGCCGGTAATAATCAAGGTAATCCAACCACCTTCCTCGAATTTGATAATGGTTACTGAAATAAGTATGAAAGAAGTTAATACGAAGCCAATACCGTTGATCATCATTTTCCGTTTCCAATGATTCAGCTTGCCACGTTCGGTCCACCAGTGTTTGACCATACCCAATTGCGAAATGGAAAAGGTGATGAACACATTGATGCTATAAAGCACCACCAAAAATGCAACCGAACCTCTCGAAATAGCCATCAGTACTATAGCCGCAATACCCATCAGCAACACACCGTTCATGGAAACCAGCCGGTCGCTAAGCGATGAGTATTTTTTCGGAAACCACTTATCTACAGCCATGTTGGCCATGATTCTGGGTCCATCAATAAAACCGGTTTGCGCAGCTACGAATAACAAAGCCGCTTCCGAAACAAGTGTAGTCAGGATAAAACTTTTCGACCAGAAAGGTCCCCAACTGGCAGTAACGCTATCAAACAAAACGGCATTCAGTGTTTTATGCGAGCTAATCTGAACATTGTACAAGGCATAAGCGACCATCAGCCCCATCACAATAAATGACAATGAAACGGCCATCAATATCATCGTTCTTTTGGCCGTTTTCACCCTTGGCTGACGAAGAATTGGCATCCCGTTACTTACTGCTTCAATACCGGTAAATGTTCCGGCTCCCATGCTGTAAGCTTTCAGGATAATGAAAAATGTTCCGAAAAGACCAAGTTCGGAAATAGATGAATGCAACTGGCTGGTTGTTTCGGCAGATACGACCTGAAAATCGCTTGCTTTTAGGAAAATCGCATAAACAATAATAAATACGTGCGAAACGATAAACACCACAAAAATGGGAGTGAGCGACACTACCGATTCCTTAACACCACGAAGATTCAGTAAAATTAGCAAACAAACACCAGCAACAGCAACACCCAATTTATAGGTTTGCATTGATGCAGGGAAGAAACTGAAAAGTGCATCCGAGCCGCTCGAAACTGAAATGGTAATGGTTAGTACATAATCGATAATGAGAGCGCAACCCGACACCATACCCACCGTGGGCGATAAAAGTTTGCTTCCGACCAGGTAACCACCTCCACCTTGAGGAAAAAGTTTGATGATTTGAATGTAGCTTGAACTTATGATGAAAATGGTAAAGACAGTCCCCAATGCTACAAAAATAGCCAACATGTGATGCCCCTGTAAATTTCGGAAAGCTTCTTCAGGACCATAACACGAAGATGAGATCCCATCGGCTCCCAGGCCAATCCATGCAAAGAAAGCTACCAACGAGAGTTTGTGAAAGATGGATGTGTCCTGTAATGTCTTGGCCTTACCAATAAAAATGTTCTTGATTCTTCCGATTATCGGAAAATTTTCCGCCGCACCTGTCATACTTTAAATCAATTAAGAAAGCATTTGTGTTTTGAAAATTGCAATGCCAAACAATATTATTCTTGAAATTTATAAGGGGGAGTTGGTTTCCAGAATTATCAATCGACCAACAATTGATCGATGGCGCAAAGGAAGTCATCCTTTTATAAGGATATTATTAATATTGGACGGGGAAGTATAAAGATTTTATAAAGATTCCGTGAAGGATATACAGGTGAAAGGAAAGATAATAAGGCGCTATTCGCCTGTAGAGTATTTATCCTGAGGCATATAAATAATATACCTCCAAAGTTCTGGAAACTCCGGAGGTATATAAAAATTTTATAACGGGCAATCCCTTATTTCTTAATGGTCATATTCTTGAAACTTGAAATATCGATAATTCCCTGCGTGTCGCTGTCGAAGCTTATTTCGATGCTGTCGCCAACGCTAGATACCGGAAGTGCATTCGATATTTGAGAAGAACCTATGAAAATATTGCTGTAGTCTTTCACCGTAAAATAGTAGAAACTATTGCCATTTTTAACATCGTTGTTGATGCGGGTTACAACCGATTTAAGGATTGCTTTCTGTGCTGAATTCTTATTGCTCAATTTATTGCTTGTCATGTTGAAAGCGTTCTTGTAAGCCATTAATGTTTCGCGCAAGGTGTTGCCAACGCCTACAATGGTATAATCTTCAATAGCAACCATGGCAAACATTTTCACCAGTCCACCATCGTCTTTCAAGGTCATTACATAAGTTGGTATGCCATTGATGTTGTATGGAATGGGCGCTGATGCCGAATACCGTTTTTCCTGAATTTTACCAATTGCCGAATTTTTTGCAGCATGTTCGGTTGCCCCGCTCTGGCGATACCAAACCGCTTTTTTGGTGCGTGTATCAACCAGCACAAAACCTACAGTCGCTTCATCGGCACCCACCGAAGTCAATCCGGTGTACCAATACACCCGGTTGTCTTCGCCATAAACCAGCGATACACTTTCGGTGATCTGCAGTTTATCCTGGTTCGAGAAATTCCAGTAGCCTTTTACATATTGGCCCCAATCGTTCAGCTGGGTTTCAATGAACCGGTCGGGCTGAATGCGGTCGACCCATGCCGGCGTATTTTCGATTGAATATTCTTTAGTAGCACCGGTTTGAGGATCAACGATCACCACACCAACCGCATCGCTTCCATTAAATCCGATTTTCTTTTTATACTTGGTAACTACCCAAAATGGATTACCATCATCATCAATTTCGAACGAATAGTCCGTTAATCCACAAGTAAAGAATCCTTCGAAATAGATATGACGTTCCAGATTACTGAAGAAAAAAGCTTCAGGCTGGTATTTAATCAGCACTTTCTTTCCTTTAATTTCCTGAACCAATTTTACATCGCGCTCGTTGGTGGCATTTACCATCACATAACCAGGCGTTCCCTGACTGTTTTTCTGCCACATAAAAAATCCGGAATGTAAAAGAGGCGCCACCCAATACAATTCAGTTCCTACTTTCTGAATATTAAATGTTCCTAATCTGACCTGACTTCCCAAAGCGGCCTGTGCTCCAAGCACCTTATCTCCAAGCAAATTGGCCAAAGCCTGATCGACTACCCGTATTTTTTCGATCGAAATTGGCGCCATGTGTTTCGATAGGTTTTCACCCATTTCCACTTTGCCAATCAAATCGCGATACTCATCGCTCCTAAAAACGGCCAGCGAAGTCAGCATAGGCAGAACGGTAATGTACAAACCCAAAACCACCATAACAGTAACCGGAGCCTTAATCTTGCTCGATTTAAGCTGAATAACAATTTCCTGCGGAGTTGAATTTGGATGAATCGGTTTATTGAGCAAGATCCACAAGCCAATCAGCACAATTAAAACCAGCGCAAGGTCGGTGAAACCATAATTGACAACTGGTAACGAAAAATAAACGATTAGAAATGCAGCCAGAATCAGGATCACCAGGTTGTTGATTGTTTTCATAATAGGGTATTTAAGATAAAGACTATGAGGAGTAAATATAGACTATTTTACAACATCCGGATCATTAATAAATTTCAGGTAATCTTCTCTTACCGGACTGAAAACTTCAATAGCTACCGAGTCTTCCAGTATTTCAGCTCGATGAATCACGTCTTTTGCTATGTTCCAGCTATCTCCCGGAACCAACTCCCGGACTGCATCCCCGATGAACAACCGAATCTTCCCCTTAATCAGATATCCGGTTTGCTCGTTTGGATGAGAATGCTCCGGAAGAACAGCATCTTTCTGAAGTAAAAACTCAGTCATCAGCATGGATTCTCCAAAGCACAAAGTTTTAATCCGGATGCCTTTAATGATTTCGGTGTAACCGTTTTCTGAATGAATTCCGTTCATGTAGTTGAATAATGATATTGATTTATTTCTTAATCTTATTTACGATCTCATCTTCAAACCATCCCTGATCTGCCAAACTTTCAAATGCACTAAATGGCAGATAAATATATTCATTTCGGGCAACATACAACAAATAATACCTGTTGGTTTTCATCACTTTGATAAACCGTTCTGTCCTGATTGTGGAAGTCGTACCATCTTCCATCACTTCGACAATTTGAGCTCTATCGATTTCATAATATCTTGCGAAAAGATAGATTCTGTTATCTTTCGAGTGTGCATAAAACCAATATTGCCCAACGATGATAACCTGAAATAAAAGGATAAGTGCGAAAAGTGTAATTTCGACAAAGCCAATGTGCCCGCTGAATAAAAGAATGATGATCAAAATCCAAATCCAGGCAACCAACCACCATCGCTTTTTCACATAAATCGAAAGAATTAGCCGAAAGAATTCGTTGGCAGTAATTTTAATATTTTGAGTTTTTATCATTAAACATCTATTATTTGCTCTCAAATCTATGAGTTAAAACTATTATAAAAGTAGTTCTTTCATTCAATCAAATTATTGAATGACCTGCCAGAAAACTCTCCATATTCTCCAGAACCTTTTCCGAAAGCCGAGACTGAGCCTCAAGTGTAAATCCAGAAGATTTTTCAGAGATGATAATGTTTGGGCACTTCGAAAATTCATCAGCATACTCTCCTACTCCTGGTCCATCTAAAATGGCAAAAGAAGTTGGGTCTTCTGAAAGCCATGAAAGGAAGGCATTTTTATCAAACGTAAGACCTATTGAAGTATTAACCAAAATTGAATTTGGCTTCTTGTACTTAAAATTCTGTTCTTCGATAACAATTGAATTTTTTGGCAAATGAGTGCTGATCACATCACACGTTTCCATTAACTCGTTCAACGGCAAAAAGCCGAAACCTTCAGCTTCCAATTCCTGTTTTCGGCTTCGGTTGAAATAATTCACTTTCATCCCAAAATGCCTTGCAGTGCGGGCAACCATAGTGCCCAAAGTTCCCATCCCGATAATACCCATTGTTTTTCCTCGCAGCTCACGATTTTCGGGTTGCCATTTATTGTTACTGAGCCCCTTAACCAGATAAATAAGCTCGGCAAAAATGAATTCGAGTGTACCGTCGTCGCCATAATCGCGCACACCTTTTACCACAATTCCTTGTTTGCGCGCCTGAACTATATCAACATTAGCTGCTTTTTCATCATACAAACTGCAACACATCCCAATGTATTTCAGATTTGGAGCAGCATTGATTACATCAGCATTTACTTTGGTATGCCAGCTTACCAATACACAATCAGAATCGCCAATTCTATTCTGGATTTCAGCATCACTGCCCGGAAAATCATTGAATATATTGATAGGTTCTTCAGATAGTTGAGCAATTTGCTCCAATACGACTGCAGTCAATCCACAGGAATCGATAACAACTATTTTTTGAAATGTCTTCATTTATATGTTTATTTTGCTTTTCTCGTATACTGCATCGTAAAAATATGATTTTATACTTTAGGCCGGGACACAAAATTGTAGTAATTCGCTTTGGCAAATTTGTTGCTTTTCGATCGTTCAGTGATCCTGGCTTTTCGCTGTGCAAAATAATCTTCCCACCAAATCAGTAAAAAACATGACTCATTTTTGAGAAACAACTATTCTGAATTTCAATTGCCAATTCACCATTTGGTTGAATCTGTCACCTGATAACCTAAATTCATTTCCGATTGGCCAAATTTGGGAAAACAATTATAGACGGCTGCTTCCGTTCAATATAAAAGGATCATTTATTAATCTCGATAAGGATAAGGATTTTCAATGATGTGAAAAAAATTGAAACAGAATAGACAAAAGGCGCATTTTCCTTTTAACCTTTGTATCTATTTGGCTGATACATGTATCCACAATCGAAATTCAGAATACCGTATGAAACAATTAACACTCTTTTTTTTCTTAATCCTTTTCGGGACTGGCACTTCGGTAAAATATTCAAAAGAAAAGCCTTGGCCTGCCGAATTGAACTCGGCCAACGATGCCAATTACCTGAGCGAATTGGAGAAGAATGTCATTCTGGAGCTCAACAAAGTGCGAACCAATCCGCAGCGATATGTGGAAGAATACATGGACGAACTTCAGTCTTCTTTTGACGGGAAAATATTCAGCTATCCCGGACAGGATCCCGTGAAAACGCAGGAGGGTATCAGTCCGCTGAAAGAATGCATACGCGAACTTCGAAAAATGTCTCCGCTACCCATACTAAATCCCTCTGAAGGATTGGCCAAAGCGTCCGGCGATCTGGTCAGCGATCAGCGAAAAAACGGTGGAATTGGACACATTTCCAGAAACGGATCGACGCCGCAAAAGCGTATTGAAAAATATGGAGAATGGGATATCTGTTCGGCAGAAGACATTACCTACGGAAGTTTTGAAGCCCGTCAAATCGTGATTTTTCTGCTAATTGATGACGGAGTTCCAGATCGTGCCCACCGAAAAAATATTTTGAATCCTTGTTTCCGGCTTGCAGGTGTATCGTATGGAAAACACCCTAATTATCAGTCGATGTGTGTGATTGATTATGCAGGAGAGTACAACACGAAATAACCAATTTGAAAATGGCTCTTTGTTTCCTTTCTGGGAATCTTTTACACTGCACTTCCGTTTCAGGCAAATAGTCAGGAAAGTAAGTCTGAATGGCAATGGGAACGAATTGTGTTACTCACGCCATCTCATTTTTGGCGATGCCGGAACTGAGTTTGGAAATACTTGCCAAAATGCTTGCGATCGGCTGAAATGGAGTTTTTAAATTCAATGCTTCAAACACCCAGACGTTACACAGACATTATCTCTTTGTAATATTTTCGTTTATATTCCAATGGCGATATTCCCGTAATTTTCCTGAACACTTCCCGAAAGGCTTTCACATCGGAATAACCCACTTCAAACATGACCTCATTAATCGTTTTGCGGTTGGTTTCAAACGCTTTCTTGGCCGATTCAATTTTAACCCTTTGTGCATATTCAATGGGTGTATTTCCGGTGGCTTTAATAAACCTTCTATCAAAATTTCGTCGTCCCACATTGAAATTGAAAGATAAATCTTCGATTGAAATCTTCTTGTCCAAATTCTTTTCAATGTATTCCTGTGCGTGTTGCACCATCTCATCATCGTGCTGTTTCTGTCCGGAGAATATCAAAAATTCCGACTGCGTATTCCTGTCGATTTCAATCTGAAAAACCTTGGAACAATAAATGGCAGTCTGACGATCGTAATATTTTTCAATCAGATAAAGCATCAAATTCAGAAAGGAATATGCTCCACCATTGGTATAAATTCCCTTTTCATCGGTAATTAATCTGTCAATTTGCAGATTCACTTTCGGGAACATTATCCTGAAGTTTTCGGTTACCGACCAGTGTGTCGAACAACTTTTCCCGTCGAGCAATCCGGTTGCGGCAAGCATAAAAGCCCCTGTGCAAATAGTGGCTATTTCTGCCCCGTTTTTATATTGTTTTTCAATCCACCCGATCATCAATTCGTTTCCTTCCAACGCAAGTTTATAATTATGGTTCAGTGAAGGAATGATAATGAGATCTGTTTTGCCAATGTCAGAAATAAACGTGTGTGGTTTAACCGTGAACAACCCCTGATTAAAATCTACTTGTTCTGAAATACCAGCCAGCTGAATGGTAAACAATTCCGTTCTGCCATTCTCTTTCCAAAATGAATTGGCTTTAGTAAATATTTCAAAAGCGCCAGTTATGCTGCTTAAGTTATTTTCTCCATTCGGAACGATAATCGTGAGATGTTTCATTTCTTTTTTGAGCAAAGGTAATCATTGCATTTGTCCAAATCAACCCATTACAAAGTCTATTTCGCACAACTAAAAGGTAGAATATAGACAATACATTTGTATTCCAGTATTTATAATTAAAAAATAAGTCTATGAAAACATCAGATTATAAAACAGCAATCGTAGTGGAAAATTCTCCAACCGAAGTATTCAACGCCATTAACAATGTTCGCGGATGGTGGAGTGAGGAAGTTGAAGGGAGCACTGACAACCTCAATGCCGAGTGGATCTATCACTATCAGGATGTCCACCGCTGCAAAATGAAAATAGTTGAATTCATTCCAAATCAAAAGGTAGTTTGGTTAGTGATGGACAACTATTTTAGTTTTACGACCGATAAAAGCGAATGGAAAGGCAATAAGATCGTTTTTGAAATAACCCAAAAGGGAAGCAAAACGCAGCTCCGATTTACCCATTTGGGTCTGGTTCCTGAGTATGAGTGTTACGATATTTGTGAAAATGCCTGGGGTACTTACATTCAAAAAAGTTTATACAGTTTGATTACAACGGGCGAAGGACAACCAAATTCAGAAGACAAAGCTCAAACCGAAGACGAAATGAAACTGGGCAAATCAAATTTCACAACAACCTTTTTTGTCAATCAAACTCCTCAGGAAGTATTTCGCGCAATCAACAATGTTCGTGGTTGGTGGCAGGGAGAAATTAAAGGCAAAACCGACAATCCCGATGATGAGTTTGTTTACCGGATGAAAGAAATCCATTACTCACAACAAAAAGTAATTGAATTCATTCCGAATAAAAAAGTAGTATGGCTTGTCACCGACAGCAAATTGAATTTTATAGAAAACAAAAACGAATGGACAGGTACCAAAATTAAATTTGAAATCGCTGAAATAAATAACAAAACCCAGGTCCGGTTTACTCACCAGGGTTTAGTTCCTGAAATTGAATGTTTCGACAGTTGCTCAAATGCCTGGAGCATGCTTATTCAGGATAGCCTGTTTAGCCTGATAACAACAGGCAAAGGCAAGAACGTTTTTTAGCAGGAATGGAATCTTTCAGAATAAAAAAAACTTATTCCCATTTTTTCAAGCGGCATATTTAATTCTTTCAATTTAGGGGAATCATCTTTCTGAAGGTAGTTTCTCATAAATCATCAAACAATTGGATAATTCATTGATATCTGGTATGCATTAATTTATTTTCTGCCTAATAATCTGAATTTAATGCCCGCCGAACAACTCTTGTTTGGCGTTGCCGGCCAGATTGCTCTTAGACGGTTGAAATGGAGTTTTTGATTTTTAAAAATTATGTTTTATCTTGCATAAGCAATCATAAAACGACGCGGCATGAAAGATTTCTTAATGCTAATTATTTTCCCCTCGAAAACATTCGATAAACTAAACGATAAAAAATCAAGATCTATAACACTGTATTTAATGGTGACTTTTGCCATAGCAGGATCAATGCTACCCAAATACATTGCAGCTTCAATCAACAATCCCAAAGGATTGGAAGCTCTGACAATTCAACTTATGGCTCTACCGTTTGTATATTTCCTGTTAGTATATGCTATAGGATATTGCTACTGGATTGTCAGTATAGGATTTAAAGGTTTATCTAGTTTTACTGAAATGAGAACATTAATTGCTTGTTCAATGTTGCCCTTTGTTTTGCAATTTATTATAAATGTTCCTTTTGTTGCAGTTGGACTTATTAAAAACGATGTGAGCATAATTACACACTACAATTATCTTACAAGTCTGATTTTATGGCTATTAAGCTTTAGAATCACTATGGTTGGGATCGCAAAATTCAACAAGTTTAACTGGATGATTACTTTGATTACTTATCTGATTTCAACATCGATTTTGGGAGGATTCGCATATCTTTTTCTTCAAATAAAGAGATAGCAAATAAAAGACACTCTTATATAAAATTTGGCGACATTGGCCAGATTGCGGTTGGAAGATTGAAGCAGAGTTTTTTGATGAAATTAGAAGTACTTCGCTTTTGTTCCAGTTTTTTCCACAGCGAAAATCATCGGCTGTCTTCAACCTTTCCCTACTCCGTCTGTTTTAGCTTTAAAACCAAACCGATGAGTTACACACTGATTGACAACGAATTCAAAAAGCAAAACAAGTTTCATTTTGGCGGAGATCTTGGTGGGATCAAATACATCAAGGCGCTAGTAAAAATCTTTTAATTCGCATTGAGGGTTCGGCAAAATTCGAGTTGTAAATATTTCAGAATTTACCTGCAATCCTCCAAATAATCTCAAACAAACTAAATCGATGAACCATGAAATTGAAATTAATACTCCTGATAAGTTTTTCCGGGTATTTTCTGTTTTCATTCGTAAGTATGTCGTCTAATCAGGCATTTGGTCAGGAGAAAATCATAGTTGGTCCGGAATATCAAATTGATACCGAATTGACTGACAAAGGCAATCCGAAGGGAAATTACTTCGAGTTCACCATGCGACTGGCTGACAGCAAAGCCTTCCGGGGCGACGATTCGACGCTCGACCCCAATAAGCCGGTTCGGGAAGTGCGCAAAGTTTTTGTTTATATACCAGCCGCCTACAAAGATGGCACTAAAGCACCCATCCTGGTTTCATTTGATGGACCTAGCCGACTGGATCTGATACGCAATGCCCTCGACAACCTGACCATTTCCAAGGAAAAGGATCGCAAATTACCGGCCTTCATTGCAATTGCTGTGGAGAATGGTGGCAACGACAGCAAGGGTAGCGAGCGTGGCCTCGAATACGATACGATGTCTGACCGGTTTGCCCGGTTTATCAACAATGAAGTATTGCCAGCTGTATTAAACAACGCCGAGATCAAAGCTTCGTATCCAAACATCGCATTTACAGATGACCCGTGGGGAAAAGCGGTAATGGGTTGCAGTTCGGGCGGGGCGGCTGCATTCACAATTGGCTGGTTTCGGCCTGATTTATTTCGTCGAATTATTTCATATTCGGGAACCTTAGTCGATCAGCAGGATGACGATGCGCCTGAGGAATTGAAGTATCCGCTTGGTGCATGGGAATACCATTCTGGTATGAAGTTGATTGAAAACAGTGAAAAAAAGCCACTTCGCATTTTTATGCATGTTTCAGAGAACGATCTTCGCGCTAATGATCCCGAAGAAACTTATCACAACTGGGTAATGGCGAATGAACGAACAGCAGCAGCACTAAAAGACAAAGGATATGACTACCAATATGTTTTTAGTCTGGCAACTGGTCATTGCGACTCTAAAGTTTTTGAGCTAACCCTGGCAAACACACTTTTGTGGATTTGGAACGGCTATCAGGCAAAATAGAGTATCAACAAGCCCCAACTAGCTGGGTGAAAGTTTCTCAGCAACAAAACACCAGAAGTTTTGTTAGTAATGGACACCTCAAATTCAAAATTATGGCAACATTTATTAAACCTTCAGCGCTTGAATATCAAAGTAATCCATCAATCCCAACACAATTCGACCTGCTAACATTATCTCCCCGTTTGTCGAAAATAACCAATTCAAAACAACTGATTTTTGATATGCGTCAGTTGAATGCGGGTAAGTATTCATTTCCATATCATTATCACCATAACTCTGAAGAACTCATGTATGTGATTTCAGGAGAAATGACGGTACGCACTCCCGAAGGACTGAAAATCATAAAACAGGGAGAAATGGTGTTTTTCGAGCTGGGTGAAACCAGCGCCCATCAGTTTTTCAATCACACCAATGCACCTTGCATATATTTGGATATTCGCACAAATATGGGTTTTGATGTGACAGAATACCCGGACTCTGATAAAGTCAATATTTCTCCACTCATGCTAATTTTCGAAAAAGACAAAAAAGTGAATTATCACAAGGGCGAAGAAAACGTTGAATCTATTTGGGAAAAGCTAAGAAAAGATGGTATAGCAAACCAAAAATAAACTTTCGCTTAACATTACATCAAGGTTGGGGCTTTGTGTTATATTTACATTATATCACAAACAATTCTATCTATTTGCCTGTTGTTTCGTTATATTCGTATCATTATGAAAGGCAATTATTGTTTTTAATGACACGAATATGGTTAAAACCAAAATCAAAAACACCCTAGGATATGAAACAGCAAACGAATGGCAGGATACTGGATTCCTATGCCTATGGAAATACTCATTACGATGAGGTTTTCAAGGAAACCAAAGAGCCAAAAGAGCATTATCAATCTATCGTTGAACGATTTAACCAGCTAAGTCTTTCCGATTTCGAGCGTATCAACAATGAGGTAAAAACTGCTTTTTTCAACCAGGGCATTACTTTCGCTGTTTATTCTGATGATAAAAAACCCGATGAACGGATTTTCCCGTTTGACCTTTTTCCTCGAATCATTCCCAATGACGAATGGATGAAACTTGAAACTGGTGTTATCCAACGCAATAAGGCCATCAATCTATTTCTGGACGATATCTATCACAAGAAATTGATCCTGAAAGACAAAGTTGTTCCTGCCGACCTGATTTTTTCATCGAAAAACTACCTGAAAGAAATGGTCGATTTTACGCCGCAAGGTGGAATTTATACCCATGTTTCGGGAACAGACCTGATCAAACACATTGACGGTGAATATTACATTCTTGAAGATAATCTAAGATGTCCTTCAGGTGTAAGTTATGTATTGTCAAACCGGATGGCGCTGAAAAAATCGTTGTTCGAGCTGTTCGATAAACTCAAAACCAAAACAGTATATCAATATCCGGAGCAATTGCTGGAGATTTTAAAAACAGTGAAGCCCAAAAATGTAGATATTCCAACTGTAGTAGTGGTTACGCCCGGAATGTACAATTCTGCCTATTTCGAGCATTCATTTCTGGCTCAAAAAATGGGTGTTCCGCTGGTTGAAGGACGCGATTTATTTGTGGAGAAAGATTTCGTTTATATGAAAACCATGTACGGACCCAAAAAGGTAGATGTGATTTACCGAAGAGTGGATGACGAATTTATTGACCCGCTAGTGTTTAGAAAAGATTCGATGCTCGGAGTTCCCGGCTTGATGAATGCCTACCGGGCCGGAAATGTGACCCTTGCTAATGCTCCCGGAACGGGTGTTGCGGATGATAAAGCTGTTTATCACTATGTTCCTGATATTATCAAATATTACCTCAACGAAGAGCCTATACTGAACAACGTAAAAACCTACCATTGCGAGAAGGAATCGGAGATGAAATATGTTCTGGAAAATATTGCGAATCTGGTGGTTAAACCTGTCGATGAGTCCGGTGGTTATGGAATTACAATTGGGACAACCCTTACTAATGATCAGATTGAAGAAGTGAAAATCAGGATAAAATCAAACCCTCGGAAATACATTGCCCAACCCATCATGAGTCTTTCGGTACATGCCACGTTTATCGAAGAAACCAAGGAATTTGAGCCCCGCCATATCGATCTGCGTACCTTCTGCCTAATGGGCAAAAATACAGAATACATTCTGAAAGGTGGATTAACACGTGTAGCCCTGAAAAGAGGAAACCTGATCGTTAATTCCTCGCAAGGAGGCGGTTCGAAAGACACTTGGGTGTTGGATTAGAGATTCATTTGTAACGAAAATCAACGAAACTATGTTATCACGAGTAGCAAACAATTTATACTGGATGGGTCGTTACATCGAAAGAGCCGACCATCTGGCCCGTTACAGCAAAGCCAATTATTTTTCGTCGCTCGACGCACCAATTGTAAAAACGTACGATCGGAGCTTTGTTTTGGAGTCGATGCTTTATATGGCAGGTATTTTCGATATGGAAGAAATAAACGAGCGAGATGTTTTGTTTCGGATAGGGACGGATACCCAAAACTCCAATTCAATCATCAGTAACATTACATTCGCACGTGAGAATGCCCGTGGCGCCCGAAATGCCATTTCAACTGACCTATGGGAAGCCATCAATACCTATTATCATCTGGTGAATAATTACCCACAGGAAACTTATCTGACAACCGGACTTTACGATTTCAATCAGATGATTCTAGATCAGACATCGATTGTAAGCGGCAAGATATACGGAACTTTGCTTCACGATGAAGAATGGGCCATTATCCTGATCGGGATGCACATCGAACGAGCCATACAGATTATCCGAATTATTAACTCCAAGTTACACGACATTTACAAAATTGAACAGGCCGGACACCCAATTGCAGAAATGAGTTTTGAATGGTCAAATCTGTTGCGTTGTGTCGAATCGTTTGACACACATCGGAAATTTTACCACAATATTCCTAATCGTGAAGAGGTATTGGAATTTTTAATGCTAAACCAAAATTGTCCCCGATCGATCAGTTATTCGTTAAAAGGAATCAGAAGATACGAGGAGAAAATAAGCCAGAATGAAAATTCAAATTCGAATGCCATCAGCTTTAAAATCAGGAAACTATCTGAGCAATACAAATACCTTTCGTTCGACGAATTTAAAGATGATATTTACGGACTTTTAAATAACACACAGGCGAAGATCATCGAAATTGCTGACGAGCTTGAGAAAAAATACCTTTCGTTCTGATGGAAGAGTTTTATATTGAATATTTTATCGAAAACACATACGAGTCTCCGGTCCGCAAGGCTAATTTTCAGTTGCTGGTCATTCCTGAGTCAAATTCGAAGCAGAATGTGTCGGAATTGAAATTCTACTGTTCAGAAGTTCAGGAGGCTCACCTTTCAAAAAATATATTTGGGTTCGAAATTATCTCCTATTACATCAATAAACCTTTTTCCAACTTTTGGTTTAAGCTGTCGGCCAAAATTCAAAAAGGGGAAATTAACCCGTTCTATGTTAGTCCACTCCTGCCAACTGACGAATTTGAATTGATTCATTCGCTCGATTTTCAAATCGACAACCACCTGTATCTTTCATCAACGCCGCTCACCCAAATGCCAACGGTAGTCAAATCTATTTTTCCTGAATTTACGGGTGAAATTCAGGTATTTGATTATTTATTAAAACTGAATAGCTATCTATTTGAAATGCTGGAATATTCGCCTGAAAGCACCGATGTAAATACGCCCATTGAGGAGATTTTGCGAATTCAAAAAGGAGTCTGTCAGGACTTTGCTCACCTGTTCATTTCGATTTGCCGCCAAAACAAAATACCAGCCCGGTATGTTAGTGGTTATTTGAATCAGGGTGCCGATTTTGTTGGATCGAGCCAATTGCATGCCTGGGTTGAAGCATTGATTCCGGAGTTGGGTTGGGTTGGGTTCGATGCAACAAATAATTTGGTTGCCGACCATCATTATATTAAAATTGTACATGGAACCGATTATCGCGATTGCAGTCCGATAATTGGCATTTTAGAAACGACCGGAACACAAAAAAGTACTCATTCAGTAATTGTATCATCTAACCAATAACTATGACATTTTGTATAGCCATTAAAAGTAAAACCGGAGTCATGGCCCTTTCTGACACCCGAATTAGCAGCGGATTGGGAGTTTCAACTTCAAAAAAAATACAGACTTATCAGGAAAATGGAAATTCGTTTTTCATCATGTCATCCGGATTGCGATCTATTCGCGATAAAGTAATCCATTTTTTTGAAGACGAAATACCTGATGTCCCTTGCGATAAGCTATACAAAGTAGCCAATGTGATTGGAAATGCAGTGAAAAAGGCTAGGGCCGAGGATCTGTTACAACTGGAACAAAGCAAATTCGTTTTTGATGGACATTTCATAGTCGGCGGACAATGTGCAAATGATAAGCGTTCAACAATTTTTCTGGTTTTTCCTGAAGGAAATTGGGTAGAAGTTTCAGACGAATCGCCATATACAATCATTGGCAACACCGCTTTTGGCAAACCCATTTTACGGAGGCTTTTACACGAAAATATTACTTTCGATCTGGCCATTAAAGCTGCCTACCTTTCGTTTGATGCCACCTTTAAAAATGCCAGCGATGTTGATTTTCCGCTCGATTTTGCCCTGTACCGAAACGGCACATTCGACATTCAGGAATTACGCAAAACAGAAGAAGAGTTGAAAGAAACCTCTATGCGCTGGAACACGATGCTGCTTAATGCTGCCAACGATCTTCCAGATTTTTTGCATTTTGAGGATTGATTTCAACAACTAATTCATGCTGAACTTGTTTCGGCATCTCCTCTCAGATGAGACCCTGAAACAAGTTCAGGGTGACGGGATTTATTTCTTCAATTTGTACTTCCTTAAATCGAAAGTGTGCGGGTACTCCGGATCGGGTTCAATGATTTTTGGGGTAATTACCACCCGCTCATTGGTATCCATTTCTTTTTCAAGAATATATCTGCGGATTTCGGTGCTGATTTCCTCTTTTGGTGTGTAAACGCCCTGTGTATGATTTTCATTGTAGAACCTGGAAACCCGTCGCCCTTCGGCTTCAAAACTGTTGACAGGGAAGGTGTCGTAAGCCCTTCCTCCCGGATGGAACACATGGTAGGTGCAGCCTGCCACTGATTTGCCTGTCCACAAATCAAAGATATCGAATACCAAAGGAGTATCAATTCCCAGGTTTGGATGCAGTGCTGATGGTGGTTGCCAGGCCCGGTATCTTACTGAAGCCACATACTCGCCCTTTGTTCCGGTGTTGGTCATCGGAATGCGCATTCCATTGCATAAAACAGCATAGCGTTCTCGGGTTAAACCAATGGCTTTTACCTCGATCCGTTCAACTGACGAATCAACAAAACGGGCAGTTCCTGAACTCGACATTTCTTCACCCAATACATTCCAAGGTTCTATCGCGGTGCGCAAACTCAGTTCCACATCTTTAAATTTTACTCGTCCGATATGTGGAAAACGAAACTCAAAAAACGGTTCCAGCCAATTGACATCAAATGCATAACTAGCTTCGTTCAACTGACTGACCACATCTTTCAAATCTTCACGCACAAAATGATGGGTCAGAAATTTATCGTGCAGTTCAGTTCCCCAGCGCACCAACTTGCCTTTGTATGGTTTTTCCCAGAACCAAGATACCAGTGCGCGGATGAGCAGCAACTGAACCAGGCACATTTGCCGGTTAGGCGGCATGTCGAAACCACGTAATTCCAGAATTCCCAATCGTCCGGTTGACGAATCAGGAGAATAAAGTTTATCAATGCAGAATTCGGCTCGGTGTGTGTTTCCGGTCAGGTCAATCAAAATGTTCCTGAATAATCGATCGACCAGCCAGAACGGGACTTCGCCTTCACCCGGATTGGGAATCTGGTCAAAAGCAATCTCCAATTCATAAAGCATTTCGGGGCGGCCTTCATCAACGCGCGGTGCCTGACTGGTTGGACCAATAAAGGCTGTCGAGAACAGATATGACAATCCGGGATGGTGTTGCCAGAAAGCCAGCATACTTCGCAACAAATCGGGTCGGCGCAGCAAAGGCGAATCTGATGGAGAAACACCGCCCAGCGTGATATGGTTTCCGCCACCGGTTCCGGTATGTTTTCCGTCGAGCATAAATTTCTCAGAACCCAAACGGCTTTCAAGAGCTGCTTCAAACAAAATATTGTAGTTGGTCACCACTTCCTGCCACGATTTGGCCGGATGAATATTTACCTCGATAACTCCGGGATCGGGAGTCACCATCAGTTTTTCAATCCGGTTGTCTTTTGGCGGCGTATAACCCTCAATAATTACAGGTATCTGAAGTTCCTCGCAAGTCAACTCAATGGCTGCCAACAAATCGAGGTAATGTTCAATCAATTCAACTGGAGGCAAAAAAAGATGAATCTTGCCATCGCGTATTTCTGAAACTAGTGCAGTTCTTATTGTGAACGCATCGTACAGCGGTTTGTACTCACTTTTTTCTTCCTTTTTCTCCTGAAAAGGCAAGTGTTTTCCCTTGTTCTTTTTATCGTCTTCCTCTTCCTCCTCTTTGTAATCTTTCGGGAACAACATTTCTTCAGGAATGGAATAGTCTGGAACCTCACCCGATCGTTTTTCAACACTTCCGTGAAAATCTTCCAGTGCTTCCGATTCTTCGAAAGGACTACGCTCTGCGGGTTTTGGACGTTTCGATTCAGGCACAACCGGAAGTGAATCGAGTGGCAAACGATAGCCCATCTGCGAATTTCCGGGAATCAGAAACATTTTTCCACCTCGAAATTCCCATTTACAACTGATCCAGCCACTTTTTTGGTAAGCCCATTGCAGCGGCAAAATAAATCCGGTCGGATCATTCAGCCCGCGCTCCAGTTGCTCCATCATGGTTTTGCGTTCGAGCGAATCTTTCAAGTCAATATTTAGTGGATCAATATTTACCGGCAGTTTGCGTTCTGTCCACAAATAATAAAACGCGTCTTCGTAGCCTGAAACAACATTTTCGGGGGCCACTCCCATTTTGCGGGTCAGCGAAGTCATAAACTGCTCCGCGTCTTTAAAAGTATATCCGTAGTTTTTGCTGAAATCGGCCAGCCATTTTTTATCTTTCCAGATGGGGAATCCATCTTTCCGCCAATAGAGCGCCATTTGCCAGCGCGGCGTAGGTTCGCCCGGATACCATTTGCCTTGTCCATAGTGAAACAAACCGCCCTTGCCAAAACTTTCACTGAGTTTATGAATCAATTTATTCGATAAAACTTTTTTCGCATCTCCATCCGCAGCCGTGTTCCATTGCTCCGATTCCATATCGTCGATCGATACAAAAGTTGGTTCACCACCCATGGTCAGCCGAACATCACCTTCCTCAAATTTATGATCAACCTGATCGCCCAAAGCCATAACTCCAGCCCATTGCTCATCACTGTAGGGTTTGGTTACGCGAGGATCTTCGTGAATACGGATCACTTCGTTCGAGTGAAAAAACTCCACTTCGCAGGGATCAATAGCTCCTGAAATGGGCGCAGCGCTCGAAGGTGCCGGGGTGCAGCACAACGGGATATGACCTTCGCCAGCAAGCAAACCGGATGTCGCGTCGAGGCCAATCCATCCGGCACCGGGAACATAAACTTCGCACCAGGCATGTAAATCGGTAAAGTCTTTTTCTGTTCCTGAAGGGCCGTCAATCGATTTCTGGTCGGCTTTCAATTGAACCAGATATCCGGAGACAAAACGGGCGGCTAAACCCAGATGACGCATGGTTTGTACCAACAGCCAGGCCGAATCGCGGCACGAACCCAGTTTTTTCTGCAAAGATTCCTCGCAGGTGAAAACGCCGGGTTCCATGCGAACAGTGTATTCAATTTCCTGATTGACTTCGCGATTAATGGCCACCAGAAAGTCAACGATATTTATATTTTTATAGACGGCCAACTTTTTAACCCATTCAGTTAAACGTGGACCATTTTCAACAATCTCAAAATAGGGCGCTAATTCCTTTGTATCCTGAATTTCGTACTGAAAGGGGAATTTTTCGGCATACTCTTCCACGAAAAAATCGAAAGGATTGATGACCGTCATTTCTGCCACAACTTCTACTTCAACCTTAAATTCTTTCACCTTGTCGTGCATCACCACACGCGCCAGATAGTTCCCAAATGAATCTTGCTGCCAGTTGATAAAATGCTCTTTCGGCTCAATATTCAGTGAATAGGAATGAATTTTAGTCCGGCTGTGCGGCGCAGGTTTCAGACGAATAACATGAGCGCCCATGTTGATCAGGCGATCGTATTGGTAGTATGTATTGTGCTTAATAGCTACGATAATTGCCATATTCTAATTTTACAACAATGAATGAGAAGAAATACCAGGAATGTTCCCGCAATTAAAAGATCACTGGTCTAATTTAAGATATTACTTAAACAGTCTGACATTGTGATAAGTTTAATAACGATTAATTGACAGATCGGTTTTATAAGTACAAAATAATTAACAAACAGATATTGGTGTTTTATTAGCTAAAACAATCGTTTCATTTATTTTCAACGATATCTGTCCAACTAATAATTGCATATTTGAATTGCAATATCAAGTCAATAGTACCTGCATTTTATTGGGATTATACTGTCTCAATGGGGTCTATTTCAACTTCGTGCTTTCCATCTTCTTTCTTTCACTTTTGCTCAGTTCTTTCGTAATAATCTCTTTGTTAAGATCTGCTGTATAAGATTGATTCGATTTTAAGCAAACATCTCCATCGGTTGTGTGAAATACCGGATCGATGTATGAGAAATAATTCTTATTTGTCTTCATCGTTTTGTGGCCCGAATTATCTAACTTGTCCTCAATTAAGTAGCATACCGTAAAACTCACCTGGCTATTTGTACCTAAATTGTATGTTCCGGCTATAGCTA
>Ga0302292_1000562_pt1 | contig 26073 bp, 18 predicted proteins | sample III_Fen_N2_1_FD_194553 | JGI IMG/M metagenome (GOLD analysis project Ga0302292, IMG submission 194553) | Peat permafrost microbial communities from Stordalen Mire near Abisko, Sweden - III_Fen_N2_1 | ecosystem: Environmental > Terrestrial > Soil > Wetlands > Permafrost | place: Sweden: Abisko...
CGTGCCAATGGAATTATTATCCAAAGTATAAAATATAAAAGTGGCCCAAATACAAAAAACGAAACAACAAATAATACTCTCATTATTACTGGATCTATGTTCATCCAAGCTGCAATACCTGCTGCAACACCACCTATTATTCGGTTTTCTGGATCACGATATAATCGCTTTTTGTAATTCTCGTCATGAGTTTCATATGATTGTTTATTCTGTTCTTGAGACTCATCCCCAAATTCATTTGGTTTTCCCAGAATTCCTATAACTTTAAACACATCAACGATTGTAATCGATTGTTTTGATGCCGAAATATATTCTAGGAAAAGCTCTGCAATTCGAGCTTCGATATCAGAAATGATTTCTGTACTTTCATCAGTATTCGCAAATCGATTCGCTATTGAATCAAGATATGTATTAAGTTCATTAAAAGCATCTTCGTCAATAATGAATACTTGTCCATTTAAATTAATTGAAACTGTTTTTTTCATGATAGTAATATTTATTGAGGTTTGATTTTAGTGATTTGTTCTACAGTTATAACAATTTCGTTCCAAGCTATTCTTAAGGAATTTAGATATAATTTACCTTCAGACGTAAGACTATAATATTTTCGTGGTGGTCCTTGTGTTGATTCTTCCCAACGATAGCAAAGTAGTCCAGCATTTTTTTGACGTGTTAATAGAGGATAAAGTGTACCTTCCACAACAATAAGTTGTGCTTTTTTTAATTCTTGAATAATATCTGAAGCATACATGTCGCCATTTGATAATAATGAAAGAATACAAAATTCAAGAACTCCTTTACGCATTTGTGATTGTGCATTTTCAGCTAACATGTATTTTAATTTGTTGATGTTATACAAAGATATATAAATTATTTAGTAATATGCAATACATACTACTAAATAATTTATATGATTTAAAATTTATGTAAGTTCTACATTATCTTATTGTTAAAAGAGTTTAGGTATTAAGTACTACTAACTGTGGGTGTATATTGTAATTTAAACCTTGTTGAAAATAGACAATTGTTTTCATCTGAATTATTAGTTTTAGAATAGTAGCGATATTCAATTTTTTTATGTGAATTCCAATAACTCATTCTCAGTTGATTGTGTGAAAATTGAAATTTTAAAATGTTTTATACAGTCAAAATTTTATAGAAAAGAAAATTCTTTGTATATTTAAATACAAAAATATTTAAAATTTTCATGAGCAATTTAGACAAACAGGTATACGACTGTTTAAAAGAACAATTTGGATTTGATTCATTTAAAGGACTTCAAGAAGAAGTTATTAAGAATCTAATGGGAGGGAATGATACATTCGTACTGATGCCAACCGGAGGAGGGAAATCTCTTTGTTATCAATTGCCTGCACTTTTAATGAACGATACGGCAATCATTATTTCACCCCTCATTGCATTGATGAAAAATCAAGTTGATTCGATGCGAGGATTTAGTACAAATAACAGTATTGCACATTTTTTAAATTCATCTCTTAGTAAAGCTGAAATTCAGTTAGTAAAAGATGATGTTTTAGCTAAAAAAACAAGATTATTGTATGTCGCTCCTGAATCACTAACCAAAGAAGAAAATGTTGAATTTTTAAAACAAATTAAAATTTCATTTTACGCAATCGATGAAGCTCATTGTATTTCGGAATGGGGACACGATTTTAGACCAGAATACAGAAGAATAAAGCCTATTATAGAAAAGATTGGAAATGCTCCTTTAATTGCATTAACAGCAACAGCGACACCCAAGGTTCAACACGATATTCAAAAGACTCTTGGAATGCTTGATGCAAAAGTTTTTAAATCATCATTTCGTCGTACAAATTTATATTATGATGTGCGTCCCAAAATTGATGCGCCTAAAGAAATTATAAAAATTCTTTTAGCTAATCCCGGAAAATCGGCGATTGTATATTGCTTAAGCAGAAAAAAGGTTGAAGAATTAGCCGAAGTTTTGCAAGTTAACGGCATTAAAGCATTGCCATATCATGCAGGAATGGACGCTCCAACTCGTGCCAATAATCAAGATATGTTCTTAATGGAACAAGCAGATGTAATTGTTGCTACAATTGCTTTTGGGATGGGAATTGATAAGCCTGATGTACGTTATGTGTTTCATCATGATATGCCTAAAAGCTTGGAAGGTTACTATCAAGAAACAGGACGTGGTGGCCGTGATGGAGGTGAGGGAAATTGTATTGCTTTTTATAGTTATGAAGATATTCAAAAGCTCGAAAAGTTTATGCAAGGGAAGCCAGTTTCAGAACAAGAAATAGGTAAACAATTATTGCTTGAAACGGTTGCTTTTGCTGAATCTTCGGTTTGTAGAGTTAAACAATTATTGGCTTACTTTGGAGAAGAACTTCATGAAGATTGTGGAAACTGTAACAACTGTTTAAAACCTAAGAAAAAAGTAGAAGCTAAAGATGATATTATTAAAGCTTTAGAAGTCATAATTGAAGTTCAAGAAAAATTTGCAGCTGCACATGTTTGTAATGTTTTGAATGGAAAGCTTACAAGCGATGTTAAAACCTATCAACATGATAGATTGCCCTTGTTTGGTATTGGACGAGATAAAGAAATAAAACATTGGAGTGCGATATTGCGTCAAATGCTGATAGCTCGTATGATTGATAAAGATATCGAGAATTATGGCTTATTGAAAATGACAGAAAAGGGGTATCAATATTTAAAAACCCCTTACTCATTCCTTGTAACTGCCGATCATGATTACGATAATTTTGATGAAGATAATCTTGAACTAGGAGGTACCGCTTCTGTCGATCCACTGTTGGTTGGTATGCTTAAAGATTTACGTCGAAAAGTATCTAAACGAATGGGAATTCCTCCATTTGTAATCTTTCAAGATCCATCGATCGAAGATATGGCTATTCAGTATCCAATAACAATCGATGAATTAACAAAAATCACTGGGGTTGGTCAAGGTAAGGCTCAGCGTTATGGTAAGGAATTTATTGATTTGATAAAACAATATGTTGCTGATAACGAAATAATACGACCTCAAGATATGGTTGTTAAATCGGTTGTTAATAAATCGGGATTAAAAGTTCAGATTATTCAATCGGTTGACAGAAAAGTACCATTAAATGTGTTAGCGCAGTCAAAGGGGATTGATACTAGAGATTTGCTTGATGAAATTGAATCGATAGTAAATTCGGGAACAAAATTAAATATCGATTATTATATAAATACCTTGATGGATCAAGAACATCAAGATGAAATTTATGATTATTTTAGAGAAGCGTCGAATGAATCGATTGAAGATGCATTGGCCGATTTAGGAGAAGACTATTTTACTGAAGATGAAATACGATTAATTCGAATTAAGTTTATTTCTGACTTAGGACATTAAAATAATTTCTGATTCATCGAAGTTTTATCTATTTTTGCATTTGAAATTAATTATTAATCCAAACTATGGAAGAAAAAAGGCAAGCATTACTCAAATTGACTAGTGAAAAAATGACTGGTCCAATTCAAAGACTTGAGAAAGATTTACAAAAAATCAGAGCAGGAAAGGCTACACCAGCAATGTTAGAAGGCGTAAAAGTTGATTATTATGGAAACATGGTAGCAATTAGCCAAGTTGCAAACATTAATACTCCTGATGCAAAAACGATTTTAATTCAACCATGGGAAAAGAAAACCATAGATGTTATCGAAAAAGCTATAATGGGTGCTAATCTTGGTTTTACACCAATTAACGATGGTATGATGATTAGAATCTCTTTACCTCCATTGACTGAAGACAGAAGAAAAGAAATGGTTAAGACTGTTAAGTCAGAAGCTGAAAATTCAAAAGTTGCTATTAGAAATATCCGTCGAGATGTTAATGAAGATTTAAAGAAATTAAAGAAAGATGGTTTAGCTGAAGATGTATATAAAGATACAGAATTGGCTATCCAAAAAATGACCGATCAAGCAATTAAAAATGTTGATGAGGTTGCTAAGTCAAAAGAAGATGAAATCATGAAAGTGTAATTATTCTTACTGAACGATAACGAAAAGGCTGCTAGAGATAGTGGCCTTTTTTGTGATTATCCACGGTCTTAAAGGAAAATTAAGCGCAAAAAAAAAGAGGTATTTTAAACCTCTTTTTCTATTTATGTTTTATTATTCTTCTAATTCAACCATTTTAAATGGAACTCTGATGATTGATTGATAATCTTCACCAGCTTCTAGCATATCTTCATCATCTTCTTCGTAAAACCAATTAATGATTACTTCATTATCGGCTTTGTATATAGTTTCAATTTTTTTGAAAACATCTAATATACATTTTGATGAACTTGTATTGAAATACTCAAGTTGAATATTTACTTCAGTTTTCTTTTGTGGTTTTTCTGCGTATTTTTCTAACCAATCAACCATCGATTTGTAGAACTCAATTGAGTTTTCAGGAATCGATCTTCCTTTTATTTCAATTAAACCTTTTTCATAATTGAAATTAACGGTAGGTGTTTTTGGTGTTCCTTCTATAATTATATTTTCCATGTGTTCGAGTATTTATTTCAAATTATAATGTCTTTTACGCTTTAACGATGTTTTAACAAAAATATAAAAAAATAATTATTTACGTATATAAATTAGGTAGTTTCTGTTAAAAATAATTAACAATTTATAAAGCTCTCATATCATGTCCTGATGGCTTCTGGAATATCGTTAATTCAAATGTAATAGCAATAGCTAAAAGATGTTCAACAAGTTCAGACTGTAGTCTTTCAAATGGAATTGAGGTTTTTTCTCGTGAGAATGAAAATATTTCCAAGCAAAGACCATTTTCATTTAATAAACCATGTTTTACAAAATGCGATAAATCTTGATTTACTTGGGCATGATTATGTAATATGTGTTCAGCATATATTCTAAAAATACCCATATTAGTAATTTGGATGAGTTGTTCTTTTTTTGATAATTGTTTAGCAATTTCTTCTCCATGAATTTTCAAAAAGTCAGACAAAACAGGTTCAGCTTTTAGCTTTTTAATCAAATTGTCGTCACAGAATTTTACACTTCGAGTATCAAAAAGTAATAAACGTTTAAATCGACGACCAGCCGATTCTTCCATTCCACGCCAGTTTTGGAATGATTCAGAGATTAATGCATAAGTAGGAATTGTAACTATTGTCTTATCGAAATTTTGAACTTTAACGGTATGTAGTGATATTTCGATCACATTTCCATCTGCATTGTATTTGTTGAAGGTTATCCAATCTCCAATTTTTATCATATTGTTTGATGAAAGCTGAACACTGGCAACTAATCCTAAGATTGTGTCTTTAAATACTAAAAGTAAAACAGCTGCTAACGCTCCTAAACCACTAAAGAAATATACTAGAGATTTATTGAAAACTATAGATAAAACAAGGATAGTACATACAAAATAAACAATGATCTTTACAACTTGTATGTAACCTTTTATAGGTTTTTGTTTTGCATTTGGACCTAAATCGTAAATTGCTTGAGATGCATTTAAAAAGGCATCTATAATTCGAGCAATAATAAACACCATCATCGATTTTGAAATAACCTGAATTATATTAGCCATTTCAGGGTATTTGTAAAAGGCATAAGGAGCAGCTAAAAAGAAGATTAATGCTGGAGCTAAACGTGCCGCACGATGAAAAACTTTTTTCTCAACTAAAATATCGTCCCAAACCGTTTCTGTTTTTTTTGATAAAATCGATATCGTTGTTAATATTGTGTTTTTTGTAATAAAATCAGCAATCCAGCTTACAATTATAAGTATTGCCATTATTACAATAACACTAACTAATTCGTAGTAATTAGGTTTCAATCCTATTTCAAAAAAACCTTTTAATAAAAAATGTTCAATTAATTTGAAGATATTCATACGTCTTATTGATTTTCAGAAAATGTAAATGATAAATTTAATGCTTCAGCAAATTCGTGTCCAACTTCTTCAACATCGTCGTCGTCTTTATCAAATACCCAATGTATTTCTATGCCATCGGTGGTTTTAACTGAAATGACCATTCGGAGTAATTCTAACAGAAATTTTAATGAAGAAGAATTGAAATATAAAATATGGATTTTAATTTTTAGCTTATTGGGATTTGCTAATAATAAAGCCTTATTTTCTTCAATTTTTTTGATTATTGGCCTATAGAATAATTCCACATCTTCGGGTCTTGAACAGCCAGATATTAAAAATTCACAAGTATCGAAATTAAAATTAATTTCAGGTGTTTGTTTTGTTGGAATAATAGTGATTTTTGTCATGTCTTTGTTTCTTTATATTTGCATAAATGCAGTCAAAGTTATTAAACTTATATTTTCGTTAAATTTTTGTAATTCAATTTTAAGTGGTTCAATAGTTTTTCTCGCAATAATTATCAAACCTAAACCTGCACCTGAATGATTTTCATCTTTTCGACGAACAATTTCATATTGATATAATTTTTTCAGGCCAATTTTTGTTAAACTATTAACAAATTCAATTTTTTCTTTAAGCTTAATAGCTTTTGTTGTTTCTGCTGGATTTCTTAATACTATTTGATAGTGTTTTGATTTTGTTTCGAAAATAGATAACATCAAGCTGTCATTATCTTTTGTTTTAATTGTGTCGGAATAACGATAAATGTTTTCAAGCATTTCTGTTACAACTGAATATATTTGTTTTACTTCTGCATTTTCTAATCCTTTTTCTTCCAAAAGCTGCCATAGTTTTGCTAGTAAATCGCTAACCTGATCATAATTAATGGTATCGCTTTTAAACGTTAATATGCTTTTAGGTTTTCTTCCAAACATTTGATTTTGCTACTTTGATTTTGACTCAACAAATGTAAATGGAATTTCAATAACATCAGAATAGTCTTCACCTACTTCAATCATATCTTCATCACCTTCTTCAAAATGCCAAAAAACTTCAATATTATATAACGATCCTTTTCCATCATTTGTAGAATAGAGCTTTTTAAATTGAAGAAGTATGTCTAGGAAACATTTTAAAGATGCAGAATTGAAATATATTAAATGAAGTTCAATATGAAGTTTTGTTGATGGATTAATCGTAGAAAGTATTTCAGCTTTATTTTTATCAAACCAATCAAAAAAATCTTGATAGAAAGCACGAACGTTTTCCATTCTTGAGAAACCACCAATTTCAAAATGATGTTTTTTTACATCATAAAATATCTTGGGTGAAACATTTGTTGGCTCTATCTTAAATGGCTTCATCATTCGATATAATTGTATTTCTAACACGATTCATTTGTTCGCTAATTTACAATTTTTTCAATTAAAAGTAAAATGCTTTTTTGTGTTTTTTTAAAAACGAGCTAAAGGACTTACCGATTGGTTTGAATAATCCCCTTTGAGGTGTTTGTAATGAGCAGTAATTCCGATCATTGCAGCATTGTCTGTGGTGTATTTTAGCTTTGGTAAATATGTTTTCCAACCTTGTTTTGTTCCTGTTTCTACTATGGCATTTCGTAATCCTGAATTTGCCGAAACTCCTCCACCAATTACGATTTCTTTTATTCCTGTTTGAATGGATGCCTTTACTAATTTTTCAATAAGTATATCAACAATCGATTTTTGAAGCGTTGCACATAAATCTGAAATGTTTTCTTGAGCAAAATTGGGATTTACTTTTGATTTATCGCGAAGAAGATAAAGGAATGATGTTTTAAGTCCGCTAAAACTAAAATCAAGATTTGCTATTTGTGGTTTAGCTAATGTAAATGCAGAAGCATTTCCTTTTGACGCTTCTTTGTCAATAATTGGTCCTCCGGGATAGGGAAGTCCTAATACTTTTGCACTTTTGTCAAAAGCTTCTCCAGCAGCATCATCGATTGTTTGACCAATAATTTCCATTTCTAAATAATCTCTAACAACTATTATCTGTGTATGTCCGCCCGAAACTAACAGGCATAGAAATGGGAAACTAGGTTTTTCAATTGTTTCACCTAGTTCTTCGATAAAGCTTGCTAAAACATGAGCTTGAAGATGATTTACTTCAATCAATGGAATGTTAAGCGAAAGTGCAAAACCTTTTGCAAAAGATGTTCCTACTAGAAGTGATCCTAAAAGTCCAGGACCACGAGTAAATCCAATAGCTGAAATATCTTTTTTTGATATGTTCGCATTTTTAATTGCCAAATCAATAACTGGAACTATGTTTTCCTGGTGTGAACGAGATGCTAATTCAGGTACAACGCCCCCATATTCTTCATGTACTTTTTGTCCTGCAATTACGTTTGAAAGTACAATGCCATTGCTAATTATTGCTGCAGAAGTATCGTCGCACGATGATTCAATTGCAAGGATAATAGTATCGTTCATTTAAGACGGTTTTATTAGAATGAATAAGCAATTCTGTGGCATTTTTTAAATACCTTTGCAAAGGTACGTTTTTTTAAAGAAATTATTGAAGCTACTACGAGTGTTAAAATTACGGGTATTAATAAAAAGATTTATAATAGGCATTGCTGCCTTTTTAATTTGCTTCCTTTTGTTGTTTGGCATGGCATGGGCATCGCTACAAACGGACTATGTGCAAACACGTGCTGTAAATCTTTTTGCAACCATACTTTCAAAAACATTCAAATCAAACGTAACTGTTGGTAGTGTAAGTCTTGGCTTTTTCAATCGTTTAGTGTTACATGATGTTCGTGTAAATAGTTTACATGACGAGAAAATTGCCTATGTTAAAGAGTTAAGTGCTAGCTTAAATCAAATCTCGTTTAAGAAAAAAACTGCAACTATAGGTCGTGTTTATCTTGATGGTGCAACGTTCGATTTACGTCAATATAAAAATGGCAATACAAATATTGACGATTGGCTTTCGTCAACATCGCAAGATACATCGCAATTTAAATGGAAATTAACTTTTAATAGTTTGAAAGTTGAAAATGCTGGTTTTTCTTTTTATCGTGCAGGTATTGTTAGTGATGCAGGTGTATTTGATTATGAAAATACTATAGTAACCAATGTAAATGGATTAGTCGATAATATATTATTGAAAAATAATAGTATCGAAGCTGATGTTGTTGATGCTTCTTTTAAAGAACGTTGTGGGTTTATTTTAAAGTCAATAAATGGACATTGTTTGGTTTCGAATAAAACAATAGCTTTTGAAAATGTCATTTTACATACCGACAAATCCGAAGTTTATGCACGTGCAGGAAGTTTTGATTATGATAGTTTTGATGATTTTTCGGATTTTTTAACGAAAGTAAAAATGAACTGTCGGATTGTAAAATCGCATGTTTCGATGGCTGATATAGCTTGTTTTACAAAAGAGTTGAAAGGTCTAAATCAAATGGTAGATGCGAAAGGCTATTTTAAAGGAACGGTTAGTGATTTTGTTGTTCGTAATGCATCGGTAACATTGCTCGATTCAACTCGATTTGATGGGAATGTAGAAATTACAGGAATACCGGATATTAAAAATACATACTTTTTTATTGAAGCAAAAAAGCTAAAAACATCAATGAGCGATATTGCCTCAATTCCATTATATCCATTTATTGAAGGGAATAAAATCCCAATTGATCCAATCTTGAAAAAGTTAGGTGGAATAAAATATGTCGGTAATTTTTCGGGTTATTTAAACGATGTAGTAGCATTTGGTAAAATTTCGACTGCTTTAGGTAATGTGTCATCTGACATCTTGATTAAAGAGTTAAAGAAAGAAAAAGAATTGACTTTGACTGGAACTTTCTCGACCGATAAGTTTAATATTGGAGCTTTACTTGGTCCTGCATCTAAGATTGGGAAAACCGATATGGATGTAAAAATGAATATGAAATTTGATGATAAAGGGTATAAGTCATCCGAATTAAACGGAAAAATTGCTTCTATTGAATTCAATAAATATTTGTATGTCAATATTGATTTCGATGGGATAATTACTCCCAAAGCCTATGATGGAAAGATTGCAATAAATGATCCAAATCTGGATATGAAATTTGCGGGGAAATGCGATTTAAGTAAAGCTTTGCCCGTTTTTGATTTTAAAGCACAAGTAGGTCATTTAAATTTTCATCGTTTGAATTTTTTTAAAGGCGATTCTATTGCAGATATTTCTTTCAAGTTGCAAACGAATTTAACTGGCAATAAAATCGAAAATATGAATGGTTTTATTTCTGTTGATTCGGTATTGTTTGAAAACAAAAAAGGTCAATCGTATGTCGATAATGCTCGACTTGATATTACTAATAAAGGTAATTATTCCGATTATTCTTTTATTTCCGATATGGTTGATGCACGTTTTAATGGTGATTTCAAAATTTCAAATTTGATTAAAAATATTCCTCAATCTATTTCATATTATTTGCCATCGCTTGTATTAAAGTCAAATTCATCGAGTCCTGTGGCTGAAGATAATATTGATTTTACTATTAAAGTGAAAGATTTAAGTGAACTTTCAAAAACCTTATTGCCACAAATTAAAATTAATAAATCGGTAGTTATAGAAGGTAAATATGCTTCAAATCAACATTTATTTAAATTAAATACTTCAATTCCATCTGTTTTGATTGGTTCAACAAAAATTAGCAATTGTGTTGTTGATCTTCATTCGGAACGAAACAGAATAGTTTCAAAAACTAATTTTGATATTCCTGTGTTTAATGTTGGATTTAAAAATGTGACACTTAATGGAGAGGTTAAAAATGATAGTATTTCGTTAATATGTAATTGGAATAAAGACGATAGTGCTGTTTATCGTGGGACTATAAAAACTTTAGGGGTTATAACAAAAGACCAATTGACAAATAAATCGAAAGCGACCTTTACGCTTGCACCAAACAGTGTTATCGTTGCTGATTCACTTTGGAACATGAGTAAAGCTACTATTACAATAGATACGACTCTTTCAATCAAAGGCTTTTCTTTTAGTAATAATAAACAAAAATTGGTTGTTGAGGGTGTTATTTCTCAAAGTCCTAAAGATTCGTTATATTTAGGATTAAACGATTTTGATTTAAAGTACTTTAACAAGTTTATAAAAGAGAAAAGTCTTGGAATGCAAGGACGTTTATCTGGTTATTTAAGCTTGTTTGAAATACCAAATAATTTTCATTTTCGTTCAAAAATTAAAGCTTCTGATTTCTATTTTGCAGGAACCGATTATGGTTCGTTGTATGCAAATAGTGAATGGGATGAAGATAATAAAAGCGTCGGGATTAATGTTTTTACCGAAAGAGGGATTATTAAACCTATTGATTTGAAAGGATTCTTTTTCCCCGAAGATAATATTATAGATTTTACATTGGATGTCAATAATGCTAATGTAAACATAGTATCAATTTTTGTTAAAGACTTTTTCTCCGATTTAAAAGGCTTTTTTAATGGGCAAGTTCGTATTCAAGGGAAATTGTCGAAGCCAGATATGCATGGATATATTGACATAAAAAAGGCTAGTTTATTTGTCGATTATTTAAATACACGTTATAATGTTTCGGGCAGATGTAATGTGCTTGGACAAAAGGTTATGTTTGATAATATTCAGGTTTTTGATTCCGAGGGTAATCCTGGAATTGCAAATGGCGATTTGACATTTCCCAATTTTACTTCATTGACCTATAATGTTGTTGTCGATTGTAAAAACTTTATTGGTCTTGATACAAAATCGAACAACAATCCATATTTCTATGGCAAGGCTTATGCGACTGGAGTTGCAAAAATCTATGGCGATTTAAATTCAACACAAATAGATGTTAGTGCTCGATCTAATCAAAATACAATTATAAATATTCCAGTAAACAGTCAATTAACTATCGAAAATAATTCGTTCTTAACGTTTAAAACAAAGAATCAAAAGCCTAAAAAGACGGACGATGTTTCAACGTTCGATGGCGTTACCATGAATTTTGACTTAGATGTAACACCAGATGCCGAAATTCAAATTATTCTTGATGAAAAGGTAGGAGATATCATTCGAAGTAAAGGAAACGGTGCCATTTTAATGAATATTGATACAAAAGGGAAATTTAATATGTATGGAACGTATGAAATCTTTTCGGGCGATTATTTATTTACAATGCGTAATATTATCAATAAAAAATTCATTATTGAACCTGGCAGTAAATTAACTTGGACGGGGAATGCTTTTGAAGCAACGGCTGACATTGTTGCAAAATATAAATTGAAAACATCTTTTCATAATTTAGATACAACACTTGATAATAAACGTAGGGTACCTATTGAATGTAAAATAACATTGACAGATAAAATATTGACACCCAATATCGCTTTTAGTGTTGATATGAAGGATGCCGAAGAGAAAGCAAAAGAGGTGTTTAATAATCTTAGTGAAGATGAAAAGAATAAACAATTTATGTCGTTACTGGTGCTAAATAGTTTCTTCCCACGAAATACTGGTTTTGGACAGGAACAAGCAAATTCACTAAGTTCAACCAGTACCGAGGTTATTGCTAATCAATTGAGTAATTTAGCCTCAAATATAAATAAAGATTTAAATGTGGGGATAAATTATCGGTTTGGATCGCCAACGACGAAACAAAATGATGAACTGGAAATTGCTATTTCAACGGAATTGCTTCGAAATAGGGTTATTGTAAATGTAAATGGATTTTCGGCCGTTGGGAAAAGTAATACAACAACAACAACGGAATCAAACACAATAGGTGGTGATGTGAATGTTGAGGTCAAACTTAATAAAAAAGGGACTCTACGTGCAAAGGGATTTAATCGATCAAATTCAGATAATATTCAGAAAAAGGCCGATAATACACAAGGAATAGGTTTATCGTATTCGCAAAGTTTTAACTCGTTTAAAGATTTATTTATTCGAAAAAAACGTGTACAGCCTGTTGCTGAAGAGTTGAAATTATAATGTAATGTATGAGTTTCTTGCATTTTACATCAAGAGAACGAGTTGGAATAATTGCTCTTTTCATTATCTCAATTTTATTTTTCTTTTGGTTGACAATACCGAAGTCTCAAACCCCAAAATCTATTCCATCTTTAGGCAATAAAAAATATTTCAAGAAACAATATCCATCTTATACATACAAAAAACAAAACTACGCTAAACACGAATTTCATTTTGTGAATTTCGATCCAAATACAATTTCATTAAACGAATTTATGGAAATGGGCTTGTCCGAAAAGCAAGCATCTGTAATTATTCGTTATCTAGAAAAAGGTGGTCGTTTTAGAACTGCTAATGATTTTGCCAAGATATATTCAATTAGACCTGAAATTCATGAACTGTTAAAACCCTATATTCATATAGATACAAGCAAAATTGTATGGAAAAGCAAGAAAACAAGGTTTATTGAAAAGCATCGAATATTGATAGATTTAAATAATGCTACCGAAGAAGAGTTAACGAAATTACCTTTAATTGCTTGTGGTAGGGCTCATACTATTACTATGTTTCGCGAAAAAATGGGTGGCTTTTATTCTATTCAACAACTTAATGAAGTTTATGGGTTAAGCCCTGATATTGTAGATTCTATAAAGGGTTTTATTGTTGTTGATACAACTAAGTTGAAAAGAATAAATATAAATACTGCAGGAATTATGGATATGAAAACACATCCATATTTTAAATATTTTACGGCAAAAAGGATTGTGGATTATAGAAATATAAAAGGCGTGATTAACACGCCTTCGGAATTATTGAGAAATAAAATTGTTGATAGTCTTACGTATCGAAAAATTTTACATTATATACGAATTAAATAAAATGTCGAGATTCGGCAATTTTGAATATAGATGCAACGATTTCTTCTTCGGTCATCTTAGCTCTATTAAATGTAATATCAAATAATTCGGTATCGGGTTTATCGCCTCTAAAAAGATGCATAAATGCTTTACGTTTTTCATCAAACTCTGCAACTTGTTTTTTAGCTGCTACTTCATTGATCTGGAAACGTTCTTCAATTCGTCTTACTCTCCAATCGATTGGAGCATTTAATCGAACATGAAGCGATTTTACAATACCTTTCGTAATTACACAACCAGCACGACCTACAATTATAACATGTCCTTGTTCGGCGTACGTTCTAACAATAGCAGTAATTGCTTTTTTTATGGCTGTATCTGAAATGTATTTTTTTGCAGAAAAGGATTCAAGTAAGTCGCTTAAAAATTGTTTTTCGTTAGCCCCAAATAAATGAGAGATTTTATTTGGATCAACATCTAAGCTTTTAGCAGCTTCATGCAATATTTCATTGCTAATTACTGTCCATTTAATTTTGTTCTTATTATGTGATGCTTCTGTTAGTCTTTCATTTAGCATTCTTGCTATATGCGAGGCGTAGCATCCATATTCACGTGATAAAGTAATAACAGGACCAGATTCTTTTTTTATTGGTTCTTCTTCTTGAATCCGTGATGTCATGTACTTTAAAAGGGTATCTTCTTTCATGTCAGTAAACTTTTAATGGTTGAAACTACTTGTATATTCCAAACATGTAATTTATGTTTAATTTGAATATGATACATCGATTTTACCCTAAAAGTTTCATTTAATTTTTATTTTATCATTGTCAATACCATTTTAAAATCGGAAATAGATTGTACCGAATGTGGAATATTTGCAGGCATAATAATTGTTTGCCCCGACGACAGTGTAAATGGCTTTTTATTAATAAAAATTTCAGCAGTCCCATCTACTATTTGAATTATGGCATCGAAAGGAGCCGAATGTTCGCTCAATCCTTGTCCTTTGCCAAATGCAAAAACAGTTATCGTTCCTGTTTCTTTTTTGACAATAGTTTTACTTACAACTGCTCCTGCTTGGTATGCAACTGTATCGGCATAATTGAACACGGTTGAATGTTCTGTGCCTGTATTTAGTTTTAATCCTTCGATATTCATGATTATAGTTTTTAGTTTTGAATTGTTAGTTTTGAGTTAAGTTCTACTTCGCTCATTAATTTTGAGCGAAGTAGAATTGAATCTTATAATATAAAGGAAGAACCACTTAAAAGTTAGGCCATAAACATTTTTACATCATCTTCAACAGTTCCAATTCCTGCAATTCCGAAATTATCGACCAAAACTTTAGCTACGTTTGGTGATAAGAATGCTGGAAGAGTAGGGCCTAGATGTATTTTCTTAACTCCTAAAGACAATAATGCTAATAATACAATTACAGCTTTTTGCTCGTACCAAGCAATGTTGTAAGCTATTGGTAAATCGTTAATGTCGTTCAGTTCAAAAACTTCTTTTAGTTTTAAGGCAATTACAGCTAATGAATATGAATCGTTGCATTGACCAGCATCTAACATACGAGGAATACCACCTATGTCGCCAAGTTGTAGTTTATTGTATCGATATTTTGCACAACCTGCTGTTAATATTACTGTGTCTTTAGGTAATGATTCCGCAAAATTAGTGTAGTAATCACGACCTTTTAAGCGACCATCGCAACCAGCCATAACAAAGAATTTTTTAATTGCACCGCTTTTAACTGCTGCTACAATTTTATCGGCCAATGCTAAAACTTGATTATGTGCAAATCCACCAATGATTTCGCCCGTTTCGATTTCGGTAGGTGCAGAACATTTTTTTGCATGTTCTATAATGAAAGAAAAATCTTTTGTTGCTCCATTTTTTCTATCCTTAATATGTTTGAATCCTGGAAATCCCGATGCTCCGGTTGTATAAACTTTATCTTTATAACCAGCATTTTCGTGTGGAGGAACTATACAGTTGGTTGTAAATAATATTGGGCCGTTGAATGTTTCAAATTCTTCACGTTGTTTCCACCAAGCATTTCCATAATTACCTACAAAATGTGTGTATTTCTTAAATGCTGGATAGTAATGTGCTGGCAACATTTCGCTGTGAGTATATACATCTACACCTGTACCATCGGTTTGTTTTAAAAGTTCCTCAAGATCTTTTAAATCGTGACCACTAACCAGAATTGCTGGTTTATTGCTTACGCCAATGTTTACTTTCGTAATTTCGGGATTGCCATAGTTGCTCGTGTTTGCTTTGTCGAGCAATGCCATTACTGATACACCAAATTTGCCAGTTTCAAGAGCTAATGCAGTTAATGTTCCAGCATCTAATGTATTGTCGAGCATCTTAGCTAGTGTTCCTTGAATAAAAATATTGATGTCTTTATCGGTAAAACCTAAATTATCGGCATGCTCAAAATATGCTGCAAGTCCTTTTATCCCAAAGACAATGAGCGATTTTAACGAACGAATATCTTCGTTTGCTTCTTCAAGGATTCCAACAACTAAGGATTTAACCGCATATTCCGATTCCGACTTTGGATTCCATGTAGCTGCATCGGGTAATTTAACATTATCGAATGTTATTCCATTTGCTTCTAATTGTGTACGAACTTCGTTTCTGATAGCAATTCCTTCTCCAACTTTTCTGATGAAAACAGCATCATCGAAATTTGCATTGGTGATTGTTGCAAACAAACTTTCAAACACAAAACGATTGGTTGTTTCACTTACCGTTATGCCTTTTTCATAGCATTGAGAAGAGTAAAACGAGACTCCTTTTACTACAAATAATAATAAATCTTGAAGATCGGATGTTGTGTGATGTTTTCCACACATACCTTTAACTTCGCAACCAAATCCTTTGGCAGCTTCTTGACATTGATTACAAAACATTTTTCTAGTTTTAAATTTTGAGTTATTAATTTTGAGTTTGGTTCTTATTCTATTTGTGATTCTTATTTTAACTAAAAACTATAAATTCACAACTAAAAACTATAACCAGTCTTCTTTTAAAATTTCACCTCTGGTGCTAACAATAACTAATTTTAATGGAATTTTTCGTGATGCTTCTGCAACAGCAGCCTGAACCATTCGAAGCAATCCGCCACAACAGGGAACTTCCATTATCATAACCGTTAATGTATTAATACGAGCATCGTCAATCAGTGATATTACCTTGGTTTTATATATTTCTTGGTTTGAATCAAGTTTTGGACATGCAATTCCAAGAGTTTTCCCTTTTAAGCAATTCTGATGGAAATTTCCTAGTGAAAAAGCTACGCAATCGGCTGCAATTAACATATCGGCACCTTGAAAATGTTGAGCCATGGGATTAAATAAATGCATTTGAACTGGCCAATGTGTTAGTTGTGATGCTAAAGAACCTTGAGCAGATGCAGAAGGAACATTCATTGAAAAACTTTGCGATTTAGAACCCGGACATCCACAAGCTTCTTGCTTTAGTTGAGGTTTTTGAGGTTCTTTCATTTGTTCTATTAACTTTGGGTTTGAAGCATTGTGAACAGCAGTTTTTACTTCTTGCAAATCGAAGGGTAGGTTTTCTTGTACACTTGTTAGGTATGTAATTCCTTCTTGAAGGAATTTTACCTCGCCATGTTCTTTTAAATGTTTCAGATGGGCTATGATGGTATTTTTGCCTTTTGAAATCATTTCTTTAATGGTTTCTATTTCATCGTAAGCTGGAGCTTCTCGTTTTTCGATGGTTAATGCTCCAATAGGGCAATGACCTATGCAGGCTCCAAGTCCATCGCACATTAATTCGCTAACCATTCGCACTTTTCCGTCGATGATTTGCAAAGCTCCCTCGTGACAGTTTGGAACACATTCGCCACAACCGTTACAGAGGTCTTCATCTATTTTTATAATATCACGTAACATAATTTTGAGTTTTTAATTTTGAGTTTTGAGTTAAAAATGCGTTAAGCTTTTTGAATGAAATTTTGACTTTACTTAAAATTTAAAAATCATTACTAAAAACTTACATTACAAAGGTAGGTTGAGTATTGGTCGATAATTTGTAACAAATGTTACAAAATCAGAAGTTTTAGGAAATAAAACACTATTGCAAATCGTGATGGCAATATTTTGTAAAAGTTTATATTATTTGAATTCATGCTAACTGTATTTTATGTTACGCTACCTAAATTTCATTTCATTGTCACATAATTTCATCTCGAAATAACAATAGTTCAAAAAACGTATATAATTTGGTTTCACGATGTCTCTATTTTATGAAACGATGCCGATATTTTATACAATGGCCATATTAATTCATTTCGTGATAATTAGATTTTGTAAAAGGTTATATTATATTATTTAAGTCTGCCTAAATTTTATGTTACGCTACATATATTTCATTTCATCGCCACTTAATTTCGTCTCGATAGAACAATAGTTTCTAAAAGTCTACAAAATTTGATTTCACGTTGGCTAAAATTCAAATCGTCAATTATTGTTTATATTTTGTATCTTTGAGTAAACCCTAATATTTATCTAATTATGAAAAACATACTTTTTATATTCCTTTGTATATCGATAATCGCTTGTAAAAAGGGTAATCGTTCAGGTAATAATCAATTTAATGTTACAGTAAAAGGATCTATCCCTGCAGGATTGAAAACAAAAAGTGGTGTTGATTCAGCATTGTTACAAAATGCTAGAAATGTACTTATTCTGTTTGGCGATATGTCGATGGTTGTTCCTGTTAAGAATGGAACATTTTCAGCAAATATTCCTAGTGGAACAGGAACCGCATTTATTTTTGTTGACGATAAAAACCACTATATCGGGCATCTTTCTGTGAACGATTTAAATATGTTGCCATTAATGAATATGTCGGGCGATACTACAACTATCGATTTAAAAACATTATCGCAAAGTGGAGTTAAAATCATTCCTGCGTATAATCCAATAGGGAAAGAGTTGCAATTAAACCAATCGGATATCGATTTTTATAAGTCGATAGATTCGTATTATGAATCATTAGGTCAAAATATCGATACCGACAATGATGGTGTTCCCGATAACTTTGTTGGTAAGCAAATTGTTCTAGGATCGATGTATAATGTGGTGGTTGGAGCTTTTGGTGTAGATGAAAAAAAGGCAAAAATCTTTGATCCTTCGCAACAACAATTATATTATGGAATGCGTGTAAAAGTTTGGGATGCTTTTTTACCTAAAAACACTCAAGCACATCCTGTTCTTACTGGTCCAGAGGAAAATCCTACGAACGATATTGAAGCAAATTATGGCTATTACCCAAATTGTGGCTGTTTAGATATTAAATTTAGTAGAGCTGGCAATTCGGGACATAATCCTCCATTCGAAAAAGGAACCTATACTTTTACCCTCGATGGTACAGACCTGCACAAAATCCATTTTGAAAGTTTTGATCTTAAATATTTTCTCATAATTGCTAAACCTACTTTAGTTACCGATAGTGCTGGTTATGTTACTAATGTTACGTTGGAGTATAGTCTTCCCGATAGTTCAGTAGTTAATCCTTATAAGTTTATTACATCAATGGCACTTCAGTTTGGTTTAGTTCAAAATAAACAATATCAAGAAGGAAGCTTTTTCGATTTTATGCATGTTCTTCCTGATTTTACAAATATTCAACTAACTACGAAACAAAAACTTTCTGACATTCAGGGTATAAATGTAGCTTATACCGATTTGATTGGAAATATCTATAACATATCTTGGCAAAAACCTTAGTAATTATACTGTTTGAATAATAAAATGTCAAATAACAGCATAAAAAAAGCTGACAAAGTTTAAAACAATTGTCAGCTTCATGCAATAATTAAATATTATGTATTTGCCACATCTTTACCTGGCATAGGTCCTCTGAGATGTATAATTAGTCCGTTTAAAAAGTTGCGTAATAATTGGTCGCCACAAGGTTTGAAATTGGGATGATCGTCATTTCTAAAAATAGCACCCAATTCGGTTTTGTTTGTAGGGAAATTGACTAAGGCAAGGATTTTAATAATATCATCATCACGCAATTTTAGTGCAACCCTCAATTTTTTCATTATATCGTTATTGCTCATAAAAACAATTGTTTAGTTTACTGAAACAAAGGTAATGTAATATTCACAATTATGAATTATTTATCATCAACAATACTGTTATGTTCTTTAGGGAAATAATTACTTGGCGAAACTCCAAAACGTTGGGTGAAGCATGTAGAAAAATAATGTGAATCGGTAAATCCTAATTCGAATGCAATATCGCTAACTTTATGTTTTTTAGTCTTTAACATTTCAATAGCTTTTTCAAACTTTAAGGTTAAAATATATTCCTTGGGGGTTTGTCCATAAACGCCAATAAACTTACGATACAACTGCGAGCGACTAAGGAACAGTTGCTTTGAAAGTTCTTCGACTGTAAAATCGGGGTTATTTATGTTTTTCAAAATAAGCTCGGTTGCTTCTTTTGTTATTTTATCGTTGTGGCTATCTGTTAATTCTGCTTTGTCAATTGTTGCCGTATTTTGCAAACTGTGTTGCTTTAATAATTGTCTGTTTTTAATAATTGCATTAACTTTTTGTTTCAAAATAGCAATATCAAATGGTTTGGTAATGTAATCGTCGGCTCCACTTAACAATCCTTCTATTTGGTCTGCTTGTAAATTTTTTGCACTAATAAGTATAACTGGAATATGACTCGTTAATGAATTTGATTTTATGCTTTTGCATAGATTTAGTCCATCGAGTAAAGGCATATGTACATCGCTTAAGATAATATCAGGAACAATATTATGTGCTATTTGTAAACCTTTTTCTCCATTATATGTCCCATATACGGTAAAGTTCTCGGCAAATACTTCGCTCAAATATCCAATAATATCTTTGTTGTCATCAATTATTAGCATCGACATTTCTGTATTACCTATTTCGAAGCTATGTTCCGAGATTTCTGTTTTTATTGGACTCTCAACGTTTTTTAGTAATTCGCCCTTAGGGAAACTAATTTTAAAACATGTTCCTTTATTCAGTTGACTGTCGATTTCAAGAATTCCCTTATTCCGTTTAATAAATGCTTTGCATATCATTAATCCAAAACCCGATTGGTAATCCTCTGCTTGTAGTTCATCGCTCGAAAGTAATTTGGCTATAAAATCAGCATCCATGCCAATGCCATTATCTTTAATTTCGCATACAATGTAATTGTTATTTTCATTTACGAAAATTTCAATTTTACCTTTTTCATTTGTAAATTTTATGCTGTTTATTAATATGTTACGAATAATGGCACTTAACATTCGAGGGTCAACAAATGTTGCATGACTACAAGTGTTTTTCACATGTATGCTAATATCTTTTCTCGATGCCGACTCATTTATCAACGATAAAACATCAGCCAAAATATTCGAAATATTTGTATCAATAGGTATATGAGTAATCGTTTTGTCGTTTCCTAAACTCCAATCGAGTATACTTATCATTTGATCCATCAATTGAGTTGATGAAGTTACTGCCAAATCGATTCCTTTTTCAAGGTCTTTAAAATCTTGTATTTGTACTTTCTTTTGAAGAAACTTTAGAATTCCTTGTAACGATGATAGTGGATTTTTAAAGTCATGAGCTATTACAGTCATGAGTTTATCTTTCATTTCCAGTGCATCTTGTAATTGATTGTTTTTTAACTGAATTACAAAATGATTTTCCATTATATCGTTATATTGGCTTTGAATGGTTTCTTTTTGTTTTTCAAGGTTGAGATTTGTTGTTTTGAGCTCTTTAGTTCTTATATCGACCAAAGCCTCAAGTTGTTTGTTTATTGTTTTAATTTTATTGATTTTTACTCTAATGTAATACCAAACCACAACAATGAATATACTTGTTAAAAGCATCCGAAACCACAAAGTCTTCCACCATGGAGGTAATATTGTGATTTGTAAACAAACCGTTTTCTCCATCCATTTTCCTTCACTGTCGGTCGATTTTAATAAGAATGAATAATTCCCCGGTGGAATGTTGGTGAATTGAACTTTACGATCGTTACCTGTTTCTATCCAAGAGTTATTAAATCCTTTTAGTTGATATTTAAATTTCGATTTTTTATTGTCGATAAAATTCATAGCACCAAACTCAATAGTTATGAAATTATGGTTATAGTTTAGTTCTATGTTCGACAAATATGAAATGTCTTTACGTAAAATAGCATTTGTGTCAGAGGCTAGTTGCTTTTTTCCATTTATGTAAAGACCAGTAATGTAAAAATTAGGATTTATGATAGTTGTATTTCCTTTTTCTTCAAGTATAACAAAACCATTGAGTCCACCAAAATACAATTGACCATCTCGAGTTCTATATGTAGATGAACGAAAATATTGCATTTGGGGCATTCCCCATTTATTGGAAATTGTTTCGATGTTGTTATTGTTTGTCGAATATTTAAAAAGAGCATTTAAGGTTGATATCCAAATATTTCCAGTTGAATCTTCAAGTAATCCAAAGGCTTTTGAGAAATCAATATTTGTAAATGTAAGCGCTTCAAAACGATCGTTTTTTTTGTTATAGCGAAATACTCCATTAAAAGAACTAGCCCAAATTGTTCCATGGGAATCTAGTATTAGGTCTTTTACATTATTTATACATGTGCCTTTTTTTGCATTTTTTGAGATACTGTAATTGTATACTTTTTTGCCTTTTATTCTATATAGATCCGAAGCATCGGCAATCCAAATGTTTTTGTCATTATCGATTAGTGTTTTAAATGAATATTTCGAAATATCGGCATGAGGACATTCATTTAATAATTCGTTTTTGTTTAAAAATTGCATTGTTTTGCAATTAAAAATCTGAATACCTTCCGATTGAGTATTACACCACAATAATCCTTTCGCTTTATCCAAATGGAGACTAAATATTTTTTGTCTTGTTCCATCTATATTGCTCGATGGATAAAGGTATTGAGTAAATATTTTAGATGTGGTATTAAATATATTTAAACCTCCAACCCATGTTGCTACAGCTAATATATTCGGTTTTATTTCTACAATTGCAAGAACGGCATTTGAACTTAATCCTTCTTCTTTTGAAAATAACTCAAATAATCCTGTTGTTTTATCGAATTTTGCTAATCCATTACCATCGGTTCCAATCCACATTGTACCCTTTGAATCTTCGCAAAAACTACTTACAATATTGCCTGGTAAACATTGTTTTGTTTCTGATTTTGAAAAATACGAAACCCATTGATTTGTTGGATTGTATAAATTAACACCGGCACCATGTGTGGCTAGCCAAATGTTACCTAATTTATCGCAACTTATTTTATGAATACTGTTTGCACTTAAGTGATAAGGGATATTCGTATTTTCAGTAATAAATGTACAAGTTTTTTTTTCTTGGTTATAAATAATAACACCATCGGTCAATGAACCAATCCACAAATTACCACATTTATCTTCGCAAATATTTCGAAAAACGGTATTGAATATTTTTTTTGTGTTAGGTATATATAAATCAATTTTACTAAATTGTTGAGATGTTTGAGCTTTGCAAAACAAACCTCCATCGGATGTTAATATCCAAATATTTTGTTTAGAGTCTTCAATTATATTCCGAATATGAAGATTATTGTTGCCATTACTTATTAGTTTAAAATGTTCGAATGTTTTTTTGTCTTTCGATAGTTTTTCAAGTCCATTATTTCGTGTACCAACCCAAACATCATCATTATGATCTATACACAACGACTCAATATAGTTGCCAGAAAGACTAGAAGTATCATTCTCTTTATGGGAAAAATGTTGGCATTTCTTCGTTTTTTTATTGTAAAAACATAATCCATCGCGTGTGCCTATCCATGGGTTATTCGATTTGTCAATAACAATTTCTTCTATAAAATCATGGTCTTGAGAAAAACCATGAGCAAAGTCGTTGCCAATTGTTGTAAAGATTCCTGAACTTAGATTGTAAACATATAATCCTGCTTGAGTTCCAATCCATAGATTTTGCTCATCATCTTCAATAATTGTATTTATCGAATTTCCCGATAAACCCGATTTATCACTCGATAAGTTTTGAGGAATTTCTATATTTAAAAAGGAATGACCATCGTATCTGCTTAAACCACCTTGAGTGCCAAACCAAATAAAACCACGGCTATCTTCATAAACCTGTTCGACGTAGTTATCAATCAAACCATCGTCTTTATTGATCGTTCTAAAATTGTAGTTTGATTGACTATATATTCTACCGGATATATAGAAAAAGAAGAAAAGCAAAAAACTGATATTCTTCATACAATAAAAATAATGCCTTAAGTGAAAATTTAAACGCCCCCAGAAATCGTCAACCAAGAATTCAAATATAAGAAAATTGAGATAATACTTGCATGTATTAGTGTGAAATTTACATTATTCAATTTAATGAACTTTTCATCAGATTTAACTCGTTCATTTTTGTTTTTTTTATTAATTACAAGAAATAAAAACCTTTATCTATATAGCTTTGCGTAAAATACTCATTTTTTATGGTGTGTTTTTGTTGAATCCTTGTTGTGAATTTTGACACAAAACCGTACATATTATCTTTTAAATGCCAGCTATCTTTGTTTAAAGGTAGATAAGGTAAAGGAAGATGTTTAATCTAGTTTTGGGCTGAATTTGGAGTCTTTAAGGTAATTTTCTATACCTGTAAAGCATGTTTTGTTGGATATAAATTAGCTTAAGCGTATTGACAATATAGTTTGTTTTTAATGCGTGATCTAGTTATTATGGCAAAAGGGCTTTTGAAAATATTTTTATATTGTATTGTATGTTTTGTTATTAGCATTCAAGTATATGCTGCAAAAACAACCGATACATTGAAAATATCGACTTGTAAAAATGAAAAAATAGATCTGCGACCAGGTGCTGGTATTAAATATCAATGGCAAGATGGTTCTTCAAGCAATTATCTAACAGTACTTGCCGATGTAAGTAAAACGGTAAATGTTATTATTTACACAGCAAAAGATACTGCTACAATTATTTACAGCATATTTCCTGTAAATTGTTTAATCAATGCTGGATCAGATGTTGCAATTTGTAAAGGTTCAAGTACAACGCTTAAAGCTACAACAAATGGTTCGTTCAAGGAGTGGAAACCAATAACGGCACTTAGCACACCTACCATAATAACTACGACAGCAACACCAACAGTAACTACAAAATATATAGCATCAGCCATTTTTCCAAAACAAAATTTAATTACAAATGGAGATTTTGAAAAAGGCTTCGAGAATTTTTCATCCGATTATGTTTATGGAGTTAATACGTTACAATATGGATATTATGTAATTGGTCAAAATCCATACACATATGGTCCTTCGTGGGCAAGAAATTTTACTGACCATACAAGTGGAACTGGAAAAATGATGATTGTTGATGGTAGTGAAGTTTTAAATCAAGATGTTTATCGAACAACAGTTTCGGTTCTTGCTGGTGAAAACTATGTGTTTTCTACTTGGTTGAAAAACGTTAAGGGCGATTTGGCGAATCCAGCAAAATTACGATTCTATGTAAATGGACAAGCAATGGGTAGCTTAAATTTACCTGCTGGTGAAACTGGATGGGTCTATTATAGTACATTTTGGACAGCACCAACCGATACTACAATTACAATTAGTATTAAAAATCAAAATACGAGTGGAATTGGTAATGATTTTGCAATCGATGATATGACTTTTGCCGATTTTATCACAATAACCGATACCGTTGAAGTGGTGGTCAATAATCTACCACTAGTTACTGCAACAACCAATAAATCTAAAATTTGTATTGGTGAATCGGTAACAGTAACAGGAGGAAATGCTTCTACATATATTTGGAATAATGCAGTAACCAATAATCTACCTTTTTCACCAACATCAACTAAAACATATTTGGTAACAGGAATAGATGGAAATGGATGTAAAAATACTGCTAGTGTTGCAATTACAGTTAACCCATTACCAACAATTACGGCATTAGCAAAACCTTCGGTTATCTGCGTTGGTGCTAGTTCAACAATTACAGCAAGTGGAGCTATATCGTATTTATGGTCAAATGGTCAATCAAATGGTTCAACTCTATTTCCAATATCAACAGATAATTATACCGTAACTGGTACCGATATTAATGGTTGTTTTAATAAAACAACTGTATCTATAACGGTAAATCCACTTCCAACGGTTTCAGCTTTATCGTCTGTAATTTGTACTGGACAATCTGCAAAACTAAGCGGTATTGGAGCTTCTACGTATATTTGGGATAATGGTATTTCAAATAATACTTCATTTTACCCTACAACGACTAAAACTTATACAGTAACAGGGACGGATTTAAAAA